>Ga0210041_1002873_pt1 | contig 13936 bp, 15 predicted proteins | sample CryGeymeta201503_FD_183973 | JGI IMG/M metagenome (GOLD analysis project Ga0210041, IMG submission 183973) | Groundwater microbial communities from Crystal Geyser aquifers in Utah, USA - Crystal Geyser metaG 2015-03 (SPAdes) (version 2) | ecosystem: Environmental > Aquatic > Deep subsurface >... | reverse complement strand
TTTTCTTCTCCCGCTACCAGGCGTCCGAGGTTAAGGGGCGCGATGGCGCTCCCTACTGGCTGATGAAAGATGAGAGCATCGCGGGAGTTTACGATGATTGACGAAGAAGACGGCGGCCTTGAGCGGGACGCGATCGACACGCCTGACGTGGATGCGGGCGCAAAGCCGGCGGCGGAGCCTTCGGTTCCGGAGTGGACGGCGGACGATGAGGAAGCCGCGCGCGCCCTGGGCTGGAAGGATGCTTCCGAATGGCAGGGCGAAGTTCCTGCGGGGATCATCGCCGACCCGCGCCGGTATCTGGAGCGCGCCGAGAATTTCGGGCCGTTCCGCAAGCTGAAGGAAAAGTTGACGGCGCAGGAGGAGATGCTTCGCAAGCTGGAAACGGTGACGGCGAAGCAGATCGAGCGCGACCGCAAGGCGGCGGAGGAGTCGTATAACCGCGAGATTGCGGCGGTGCGGGAGGCGCAGCGCCGGGCGGCGGAGGTTGGCGACGTCGAAGAGCACGACCGGCTTGAGAAACGCCGGGAAGGCTTGAAGCCGCCCGTTGTTGAAGACGCCCCGTCCAAGACGAAGGCCGAAGATCCGACTGCGCCATTCCACGCCGCGAAGCCTTGGCTCGCCGATCCGATCCTCCGAAGGCAGGCATCCGATATTATCCAAATGGCGCTGTCGGCTGGGGAGCCGGTCCCTTCCATCGCGGATGTTGCGGGCCAGATCGATTTCGCGGAAAAGCGGCTTGCCGTTTACTATCCGCACCTTTTCCAGTCTGGCGGTTCTGCGCCGAAGCCGAAGCCGAGCCCTGTGGCGGGCGATGTGCTCGCGCCAGGGCGGCGGCGCGCCGGGTTCGACACTTTGCCCGATAGCGCAAAATCCGTCTTCAAGCGGCAAGTCGCGCAGGGCATTTTCCAGGACACCAAAGAGGACCGGGAGTTCTTCCATGACGAATATGTCAACGCCTGAAGATAGCGCGATGGACGCGCCGCGTCGCGGACGGAAGCCCAGGGCAGACGATATGACGGAACGCCGCAGGAACCGAAGCGGCGTTACGGGGCAGCGGCTTGGCGTGGCCATGGCGATGCTCGACTTCGAGAGATTCAAGTATCGCTGGGTGAACGACGTTCCGGCGAGACTGTTCGCGATGACGAAAGAAGATGAATGGGATATCGTGACGCAGGACGGTGGCAGCGTGAAGGATGACACGCCGGACCTTGGCTCTGCGGTTTCACAGATTGTGGGCACTGCGCCGGATGGAAGCGCGCTCAGGGCATATTTGTGCCGCAAGCCCATCAAATACTGGCGCGAGGATCAGCGGATGAAGTCCGCGGAACTTGACAAGCAACTGGCGGACCTCAGACGCGGCAGGAGCCGCGATGGCGACGCCAACGGCGACTATGTGCCCCACGACGGGATTTCGATCCGGTAACGGGCCTCATCGGAGAATATCACAATGGCAAACATCGACGCGCCGTTCGGGCTTCGCCCGCTGCGGCATCGGAACGGAGCGCCCTATAACGGGGCGGTCAATCCATACTACATCGCGGGCGACGTTGCGGCTCTGTTCATCGGCGACCCTGTGGTCAAGACGGGCGAGTCGAACACGGCGGCGATCACGGTCCCGGCGGCGGGCATTTCCCCATCGGAACGCTTCCCGAGGTGACGAAGGCGACCGCCGGCGACGGCAACGCCATCACTGGCGTGATCGTCGGCTTCGCGGCTCTTCCGGACAACCTGTCTCTCAAGCACAACACGGCCAACACCGAGCGCGTCGCGTTCGTGTGCGATGATCCGGATGTTGTTTTCGAGATTCAGGCGGACGGGACCATCGCGGCGGCTCAGGTCGGCCTCAATGCCGTTCTGATCTACACCAACGCCGGATCGGCGATCACCGGGTATTCCGGGGCCGAACTCGACACGACCATCGACGTTCCCGCTGCGGATGCGTCCAACCAGCTCACCATCCAGCGGGTTGTGAACCGGGAGGACAACGCCGCCGGCGCGAATGCGCGGGTTGAAGTGAAGATCAACAACCACACCGAGTCCAACGCGACTCTGGGCCTCTGAAGGGAGGGTGAATCATGGCTACCACAACCGGCTCCCACCCAAAGGAGCTTTGGCCGGGGATCAAGAAAATCTTCGGCTGCACCTACGATGAAAAGGCGCTCATCTGCTCCATGGTGTTTGACGAAACGTCGTCCGACAAAGCCTATGAGGAGTATGTCGAGGAAACGGGTTACGGGCTCGCTCCGGTCAAGGCCGAGGGCGCGAGCGTCATCTATGACACCGACATTCAGGGCTTTGTCGCTCGGCTGACCAACGTTACCTACGGCCTCGGGGCCAAGGTGACGAAGGAGGCGATGTCGGACAATCAATATGGGCCCGTCGCGACGAAGAAGGCGAAGAAGCTGGCGCGATCAATGCGCCAGACAAAAGAGAATGTTTTCGCGAACATTCTCAACCGGGCCTTCGACAGCGGCTATCTTGGCGGTGACGCCAAGGAACTCATCGCCACGGACCACCCGACGTTGAGCGGCCCGCAGTCCAATGAACTGACGGTGGCCGCGGACCTCTCGGAAGCGTCCCTTGAGGACTCCCTGACGCAGATCAGGGGCTTCAAGGATAGCCGAGGGCTTCGCATCCAGGCGAAGGGAATGAAGCTGATCGTGGCCTCGGCGAACGAGTTCAACGCGACGCGAATCCTGTCATCGACCAACCAGAGCGGCACGGCGAACAACGACGTGAACGCCATGCGGACGATGGGGATGCTTCCGGGTGGAACTGTCATCTGGGACTATCTGACGGACCCGGACGCATGGTTCATCAAGACCGACGTGGAGGATGGCCTGATTCATCAGAAGCGATGGGGCTATGAGTTCACGCAGGACAATGATTTCGACACCACCAACGCCTGCATGAAGGCCGTCGAGCGCTACGCCGCCGGCTGGGGTGACTATCGCGGCGTCTTCGGCTCCGCCGGGGCCTGACGACAACCGGCGGGGCTATAGCGGCCCCGCCGATCCCTCATCGCCCCGCGTGGGCGTCTCAACCAGACGATGGAGGATTCCAAGATGGCTGCACCTTCCCGCTTCCCGAGCGGCGTTACGAACGCCGTTCAGGGCTCCGCGCTCGGCATGTTCGGCATGTTCGACCCGACGCGGTATAACCTTTACTTCAACGACTTCAACGATGATGCGCTTTCGGGCTGGACGGTGACGGCGGTTTCCGTCGGAGTCGGCACGTCGGGGTCGGTGATCGCGGACGCCGATGGCGGCATCATGCGCCTGACGACGGCGGCGAACGAGAATGACGGCGCATGGTATGAGAGCCCCGGCGAGAGCTGGGTTGTCCGGGCCGGCAAGAAAGCATGGCTGAAGTGCCGGATCGCGGTTGGCAACGCCATCGAGTCCGATTTCATCTTCGGGTTTCACTCAACGAGCGTAACGCCGCAGTTGGCCACCCTGCGCTTTGCTTTCGTCAGCGACGACGGCTCCGCGGCGGTCTATTTCAACGTGGACGACAACACGACCGACGCGGACAGCGCCACGGTGGCGACGCTCGCGACCGACACCTTCGTCACGCTGGAAGCCTACTACGACGGCAAGGGCGAGATTTCGCTTTACGCGGACGGGGCAAAGGTCGCGAGCATGACGAATGTCAGCGTCCCCGCCGGGGGGATGGCGCTTGGGATCGGGTATCTGAACGGCGCGGCGGGCGCGGAGACGACGGATTTCGACTACATCTTCGCCGCGGTGGAGCGCTGATCTTGGCGTGTCTGTCGCCGTGAGGTTTCGAGATGCCCGAGTTTCCATATGTTGAAGGCGGCCACAACGCAATTTGCGACAGGTGCGGGTTCAAATACAAAAACCATCACCTTCGCCTTGAATGGACCGGACTCCGGGTGTGCGCGGGGGCCGGGACCAACCACTGCTGGGAGGTTCGACACCCGCAGGAGAAGATTCGGGGCAAGGCGGATCGGCAGTCCCCGCCCTGGGTGCGCCCCGATACCGGCGACGACACCGCAAATGAGACCACGCCGGAGGACCTCTGATGGCCGTCACCGGAACGCGCACCAACACGCAACTGATCACGGGGGCGCTGCGCAAGGCGGGGCTGATTTCCGTTAATGAGACGGCATCGACGGAGGATGCTGCGGAGGGGCTGGAACTTCTTAATTTCATGCTCAAGGCGTGGCAGAACAAGGGCATGAACCTCTGGACCAAGGCGAGCGGCACACTGACCCTCACCACGGCGACAAGCTATGACCTGTCGCCGGTTCGGCCGCTGCGCATTCTCCGCGCCAGGGTAAAGCGGAGCGGCGTCGAGATACCGATGCAAGTGCTCACGCGGGATGAATATGACGAACTGCCGGTCAAGACGACCACGGGTATCCCGACGCAGTTCTACTATGATCGGCAGCGCGAAGCGGCAAAGTTCTATGTCTGGCCCGTTCTGGGGTCGGTTGGCGGCGAGACAGTGGAATATACCTATGAGAGGGAGATCGAAGACGCGGAGTTGGGCGATGTTGCGGATGTGCCCGGAGAATGGTGGCAGGCGGTCGTGAACAATCTCGCATTGGAGCTTTGCGCGTCCTACAACGTGCCTCCTTCGCCGCTGCTAGTGGCGCTGGCGGCACTGTCCCTTGACGACGCGCTTGGCTTTGATCGCGAGGAAAGCGTTTTCTTCGGGGACGACGACTGATGCCGAAGGTCATCTTCGCGGCGGAAAGCGCGCGGCTCGCGGATCATGGAGTGAACACCGGCGAGCGGCTGGTAAACCTTGTTCCGGAGGCAGCTTCGGAGGCCGCGCGTTCGCCTTTGGTTCTGCGATGCGTTGCGGGGCTTGCGACGTTCGGCGGCGCGCTGGCGGGCGGCGGCGCGGGTGTGGCGGTCATCGCGGCGACGGAATTGACCGGAACGACGGGGACAATGTATGTTCTCAGCGGGCGGGATGTCAGCGGCACAATCACCTATTACCTCGACAGCGTGACCACGGGCGGGACAGTAACGGCGCTAGGGAACTTCAACGGCTCCGGCTTCGTGGACCGCAACGGCACAATAGAGACCAACAACGGCTTCGTTACAATAGCGGTCGGCGGGATGTATCGCCTGTGGAACATCGGAACGCCGGGCTTATCGGCCCCGACCGGCGGCGCGTTCAGCAACGTCGGCTCGCTGGCCTATCTCGACGGCTACACGATCATTTCCGAGAATGCCGGGCCGCAGATCATGTGGACCGGGCTCGCGGACCCGACTTCGCTTGATGCGCTGGATTTCGCCACGAAGGAAGGCCGAACCGACAACATGTTTCGCATCATCGCCTCTCAGGGGCGGCTTTACCTCATGGGGCGTAACTCGACGGAGATATGGGCGAACACCGGACTCGCGAACGCGGAGGCTTTCGCGCGCATTCCGGGCGCGGTCTATGACGTGGGCATCCGCTCGCGCGCGCTGGCGGTGTCGGCCTTCGATAGCCTGTGGATCGTGAGCGACGATCAGAAGGTCATGCAATGGCGGGGCGGCGAGCACCAGGCGGTCTCCAACCGGGCCATCGAGGACGCCATCGCGGGAGAGATCCCGACAAGCATGTATGCCTATGAGGCGCGCGGGCAGAAGTTCATCGGGCTGCGGTTTCTCTCGCGTCCCGCATGGGAGTTCAACACCAATTCGGGCCTCTGGCATGAGCGGAGCGCGGCCAATGACACCGGCGCGGCGACGGGGCTCGCGGCGACGGTTCAAAGCAACTCGCTCTGGCATGGGTTCGTGGAAACTTCGACCGGCGCGGTATCCATGCGGTTTGCAGATGTGCGGACGGAAGGCGGCGCCGCCTATAACCGGCTGGCGCGCTCGCGGACGCTTGAACAGGACGGGCGGGTGTTCCGCATCCCCGAGCTTGAGGCGCGGTTCGGGCCGTCGCGCGGCGGTGCTTCGTTCACGGTGACGATGCGGCATTCCAGCGACGGCGGCGCCACTTGGTCAACCGGGCGCGCGCGGACCATTCTGGCGACAAGCCCGAACGGGCGAGCGAAGTGGAACGGACTCGGCTCGGCGCGTGTGTTCATGGCGGAACTTGCATTTGCCAGCACGGACCCCGCCCCGCTTGAAGCGGCGGCTATCGTGCGTGTGGTATGAGCGCCGAGGTTCAACGCCCCCAAAGGCTGGTTCGGTATGTGAACCCTGACGGGACGCTGACGATCGAAGGGCTGGAGTTCATGGACCGCATGGCGACGGTCGCGCGGGACGTGCAGACCGGGGCGAGCGTGACGGGCCGGGCGGCGGCGGCGACAAGCATGTCCGTCATGGCGCGGTATGTCGCCCCCCCTTCGGCGTTCAACCTCGGGGAGCTTGTGGCGGGATCGAACCTGTTTCCGTGCGATGCGGCGGGAACGGTAGGTGCGACGCCTCTCACCGGGACATGGCGACTGCAAGGCCGGATCGGGGGCAGCGCGACGGTCGCGAACGAGGTTTCAACCTGGCTGCGGGTGCTTGCATGAGCGTGGCGATCACCAACGCGCGGTTTGCGGACGAAGCGGGGACGCTGGTTGACTGCACGATTGCGCATCCGATCCTCGGAAGCATCCCCTACACCGCCTCAGCGGAGGCTAGGGACACGTTCGGGCGGCAGGTATGGGCGGCGCTCCAGAACATGGGGATCGCGCCCTACGAGGCTCCTGCGCCGGTCGTGCCGGAGACGGTGACGAAGATACAGCTTGTCCGGGCATTGCGCGGGGCGGGGCTTTGGGAAGGTGTAAGCGGCGTCCGCGCGGCCATCGCGGCGGCTTCCGTCACCATTCAGGAAGATTGGGAGTTTGCAACGATCCTGCCCCGGAACGATCCGCTGATTGCGGCGTTCGCCTCGGCGCTCGGGCTTACGGGCGCTCAGGGCGACGCGATCTTCATCGCTGCGGGGGCGATTTGATCCGCCAGGCGACGCTCTCCGACATCACCCGAATGGTTGAGATGGGGCGAGCGAATTACCAGGCAGTCGGCGGCGGCGCTGAATATGACCCCGAGGCGGCGGCACGGTTCCTTCATCATGTGATCCTCCCGAACGGCGCGGCGTTCCTCTCCGGCGGCGGGATGATCGGCGGAGTTCTCTGCCCGCGCTGGCACGCCCCAACGATAACGGAGGCTGTGGAAATGATGTGGTTTTCTTCGGACGGATCCGGCTTCCGGCTTCTCGGGCGGTTCTGCGAATGGGCGCGCTCGATGCGCGCGCATCCCGTCATCACCACGGCGCAGGATATTCCGGCCGCCGTTCTCTCTAGATACGGGCTCGCGCGAGCCGAAACAATGCTGCGAGGTGTCTGACCATGTGCATTACCGCAGCCGTGCTTGGCGCCGGGGCTCTCTCCACCGTGGGCGGCATCATCAGCGGCAAGAAGGCGGCAAAGGCGCAAGGCCGGGCGACGGATGCGGCGCTTCAGCTTCAGCGCGAGATGTTCGATCAGACGCGCGAGGATCTTCAACCGTTCATCGGCGCGGGCTCGAACGCCCTTGCGGCGTTGGAATTCGACCTCGGATTGCGGACCGATGCGCCTTCAATTACGCCCGACGTATTCCGCCCGGAAGTTGAACGGGTTGGCCGGTTCCAGGTCGGCGAAAAGGACTTCAACACGCGCGCGGCGGCTCGCCAGTATATTCAGGGCGAGATCGAAGCCGGTAAAATGCCCGCGATCACGCTCAAACGCGACGAAAACGGGCGCTGGGTTTTGCCGGATGGCCAGACGTTCCGCCGCGAAAACCGCGCCCGGAATGCGTTAGCGGATCAGCGTCAAGGCCGCGTCGTCAGCAATGACAATGTGTTCAGGGTCGGCAATAACCGTTTCGCAACGGAGGCGCAGGCGCAGCGCGTTGCGGATCGCCGGTTTGCGCGCAATGGCGGCGAACTCTACGGCGGCTATGAAACGTCCCCCGGCTATAACTTCCGGCTGCAGGAAGGCGTTGACGCTATCGACGCATCGGCGGGGGCGCGGGGCGGGCTCAAGAGCGGGGCGACGCTCAAGCGGCTGACGCAGTTCGGGCAGGACTTCGCGACAAGCGACTATGCGAACAGCTTGCAAAGGTTGTTTGCCCTCGCGGGGAGTGGGCAGAGCGCAGCGGGAGGCGCCGGAAACGCCGGGGCCAACTTTGCACAGCAGGGTTCCAATGCGCTTTTAACCGCGGGGCAGGCGCGGGCGGACGCGGCGATCAACACCGCGAACCAGTTTAACAACTTCCTGAGCAACGGAATCGGCGCTATCGGCGCTATCGGCGGAGGAACGTCAACCGCCTTCTCTCCGCCGCCCTTCACGTTGAACCGCGACGCCTTGGGGATGTTAGTATGAACCAGATCACGACCCCGAACTTCCTCGCCTCATACGGGCAGGGGTTGCAGATCAATCAGGCTCGGCAGGAGATCGGCAATCGCAACGCGCTGACGCAGGCGCTTCAGAGCGGGGACATGGGCGCGGCTCAGAGCGCCTATAGCGCGCTCGACCCCGTGGGGGCGTTTCAGGCGGCGCAGCCCGCCCCGCCCGACCGGAAGGCGATGATGCAGCAGGCGGGGCAACTGACGCGGGCCGTTCTCGGCGCCCCCCCGGAGCTGAGGGCGGACGTCTATCGGGAGGCGCTGGATATCGCCAGGGGCAGCGGCATGACGATAGACGGGCTACCGGAGGAATACGACGAGCAGCGCGTCATCGTCATGGATCGCATGTTCAATATGCCGGAGGCGCAGCAAACGGAGTTTGAGCGTCAGTTGCAAATGATCCCGGAAGGGCCAGAGCGTGATCGGGCGGTTCGGATCGCTCTGAAGCTGGAGACGGGGGCGACAAATCAGCAAGCAACGACCTACGCGCCAGACGAATACGAACGGTATTTCGCCGAGGAACAGGCGGCGGGGCGCCAGCCGCTAGGTCGTATCGAATTCAAGCAGGCCGGGCGCGGCGGCGGTATTACTATTGGCGCGAATGGAACCGTTCAGATCGGCGGGCCGGGGGGCTCCTACGGCGGCTCGGGGCGCGACCCCGACAGGATGGCCAAAGAACTTTCCGTCGCCGACGTGGATCTGATTAAGGGCGCGCGCGAAGCGGCGACCGCCGCCGGCGACCTGGTAAGTCTTGCAAACCAGATGGAGCCTCTTGTTTCGAGGTCGCCAGGCGGCGGGACGCCGCGCGTAGGCTACACCGGGCCGGGCGGCGAAATCGTTGGGCTCGTCGATGACGTAGTTGGATTCCTGCCGGGGACGCCGGGCGCGCGGGGGGCATTCAAGACACTTTCTCTTGAGGCTCAACTTACCTTCACGGCAAAGACCAAGGGCGCGATCACGGATCGTGAGATGGGCATGTTTCGCGAGGCCGTCGCCAATATGGGGCAGCGTCCGGAGGCGAACAAACAGATCATCCAGGTCATTCGGGCGGGCGCTCAGCGCGTCCAGCAGCGCGCGGAGTTCTATGAGCGGTATCTGGACCAAAACGGGAACATGGCTAACGCACAAGCCGCATGGCGGCGCTACATTGAAGAAAACCCTGCGTTCTCCTATGACCCGGACAATGGCTTCACGGTCAACACGCCCGCGCCATTCGATCAATATATCACCAAGCCGACCGCGCCCCCGCCACCCGGCGTCAGCCCGGAGGACTGGGAGGCGATGGACCCGGAAGACAGGGTGACGTTCGAATGAGCACGGAAAATTCCGATTGGCTTCGCTACGCCAATTCCGGCGCGACGAGGAATCACCCAGTCAGCCACCGTCTTTCGTCTGCGCTCAGCTTCCTGCCGGAAATGGGCGTTACGATGGAAGTGTTCTCCGGGGGTCAACCGAAGGCGGGCGGGGGGCCTCGCGTCGGATCGACCCGGCACGACCACGGCGAAGCCGCCGACGTGTTCTTTTACAAGAACGGGCGGCGGCTGGACTGGGCCGACCCGCGAGACCGGCCCATTTTCCAGGACATCGTGCGCCGCGCCAAGGCGAACGGGGTGACAGGCTTCGGGGCGGGGGAAGGTTACATGCAGCCCGGTTCCATGCACATCGGATTTGGCGACCCGGCTGTGTGGGGCGCGGGCGGCAAGGGGGCGAATGCGCCGAGATGGCTGCGCGAGGCATATGATGGGAGCGTCCAGGTGGCGGACGCGAGCGCAAACTGGACCCCGGAACAGCGCGCGGCCATTGCGAGGGCGCAGGCCAAGCGGGCGGCGCGTGAAGGGAAAACCAAGTTCACCCCGGAACAGGAAGCCGCCCTTGCGCGCGCCCGCGCCCGCCGGGAGGAAGCGAAAATTGCGGCGGAACGCGATAGTATGACACACAAGTCCAGCGGATCGTCTGGACGCGCCCTGTCGCCGGCGGAAAAGTTCGCGGCGGCGCGGGATGCCGCGGTCTATAAAGAGCACCCTATCGCTTCCGGCGTGGCGACGGCTATCAGCGGCCTTCCCTTCATCGGCGAAGGGATTGACGAATTCGCTGGCATGATCGGCGGGGAAGATACGCGCGGCGCGATGCAAGCCGGGATCCGGGGCTTCCGAGACGCCAACCCCGCCCTCGCGACCATAATCAAAGGCGGGACGGGACTTGGATCCGCGGTGGCCGGCGCCGCCGCTGTTGCGCCGGCCGTTGCGGCGGTCGCTCCGGCGGGCGTTGGGATGCAAGCTTTGACCGGCCTTGGCGCCGGCGCGTTGCTTGGTGCTATTGAAGGCGGAACGACGGGGTATCTTGCCGAAGAGGGCGATGCGCGCATTCCGGGCGCGTTTGAAGGAGCCGTAACCGGCGGGACGCTTGGCGCGTCCGTTGGCGCTATTGCTCCCGTTGTCAGCTCAGGGACTCGAAACGCGGCTCGATATGCGCGCTTCGCTCCTGACGCATCGGCTGCGCGCTCGATGGGCGTTTCGCCGCCTTCAGCCGAGATCGTCGGGCGGATGCTTCAGAACGACGATCCGGCGCGGATTGCGGCGGAAATCGCCAAGGGCGGTGACGCCGCGATGATCGGCGATGCGGGACCGATGACCTCCGGCTTGATGGACGCCGCGGCGATCAATGCCGGGCCGGCGGGGCAGATCGCGAGGCGGGCGATTGACCAGAGGGCGGCGGAGGCGGGGCAGGAAATCACATCGGCGCTTGATCAGTTCCTCGGCAAGCCGCGCGGGCTGAAGGCGGCGGCGCGGGACATCAGCGGACGGACGGCGCAGATCCGACAGCAGGCATACGACAGGGCCTATGCGGCCCCGATTGACTACGCTTCGCCGCAGGGGCGGGCAATCGAGGATGTTCTTAGCCGTATCCCGCCCGAAGAAATGATCCCCGCCATCCGCGAAGCAAATAACGAGATGCTCTCTTTCGGCATCAAGAATCGGCAAGTCATGGCGCAGATTGACGATGGCGGAAACGTGGTGTTTCAGGAGATGCCAGACGTTCGGCAGCTTGACTACTTGAAGAGGGCGCTTGACAAGAAGGCCGCCGAGAGTGTGAACCCGATTACAGGGCAGACATTGCCCGCTGGCGTCCGTCCCAGTCGCCTCGCTCGCGAGCTTCGCAAGGCGTTGGGTGATGCTGTCCCCGAATACAACCGCGCCGTCTCACTTGGGGGGCAGAAGATCGCCGAAGACAAGGCGCTCGATGCCGGGCGGCGCATCCTCCAGGTTAATTTCAGCCGAGAGGACGTTGCCGACGCATTGGACGGGGCATCGCCGGAACTTCTGCGTCAAGCGAAGATCGGGCTGCGGCGGCAGGTTGAAGAAGTCATGGCCAATGTGCGCCGCTCCATCGGCGACACAAACATGGACGCTCGCGAAGGCGTGAAGGCGATGGCGATCTTATCCAGCAGGTCCACGCGGGAAAAGCTGGAAATTGTTCTCGGCAAGGCCGATGCGAAAGCCCTAACCGAGCGCATTGATCGCGCCGCGCGCAGCTTTGAACTTCGAGCCCGATTGGCGGAGAACTCCAAGACAGAACCGCGCCGCATCATGAACGAGGAGATCCGCAAGCTGACCAACCCCAGCGCTGTCGGCGAATTGCTCTCCGCGTCCCCAGGCGCGGCGGCGCAGAAGCTGGTTCGCAGCATGACGCAGATGACCCCAGAAGCGCGCACGCAAATCGAGGAGCGCATCCTTGGCGAGATCGCCACGCTTCTCACCGGCCCGCGCGGCGCTCAGGCGCAGGCGCAGGCGCAGAGGCTTGTCGGTATGCTGTCTCGCTCCCAGGCGACCGAAGTCCTTGCTCAGCGCATCGGGCGGGCGGCTGGCGTCACCGTGGGGGCCGGGGGCTATCAAGCAGGAAGCCAAACGACACGGATGCAGCGCACACCGCTAATGAGCCAATAGCGGCGAAAAAGTAGCCGCCGGTTTCATACATGCGCAAGATGCCTTGCCCCACGACAAACAGGACCGCCGGCGATGCGATTGCGATGAAAGTCCAGAATGCTCTCTGCATCCCCGCAATATGCCGATTCCCATGCCCTTTCGCAAGTGACGGATCCATACCATGCAGCTAGGTCTCGGTCTCAGGCGGAGAGTTTTTTCCGGTCCGGTAGGAGCCTCTGGAACCATACTCCTCGGCGAGCTTGACCTCACGTCGTTCGTGCCGCTGGCGATCAGTGCTCCAAATGGGGCCTACCACGGGCAGTTCTCCGTTTCCGGCGGGCAGCTCACACGCACGACGGCGCCCCTGACGCCGGGGGCATATGTGGTTGGCGACGCGACCGTGCTCGTATTGGCGAACACCGCGATCTGCGCCAGCGCGTCGGAAGTCGTCGCGGTGGAGCCATGGACGCTATCGACGGCATTGCGACCGGACGCGGAGGTGAGGCTGCGTCCGGGGGTGTATCTCACGGAGACGGAGACGGCGCTTTTCGGCGGCGGGACGCCTCGCCCGAGCCCGGTCGTTCTTCACGGTATGCTGACGCTCAGGGGTTGGCTAGAAGGCGGCGTTCCCGTCTCCGGCTTCTCCCAATATCGCGCCCGGAGCATGACGTCCGCCGCGGCGAGCGGATCGGCGGGGGTTCGCATCGCCGATTGCGATGTGCTCTGCGCAATCGGCGACACAAGCCACGCGATTATCACGATGGACGACTCGATGACAACGAGATGGGTCATCGAGAACAACCGGATGATCGGGACCGCTTACGATCCGAACGGCGACTTCAGGGCGCGAATCGACGTGACCGGATCGACAGGGACGTGGGTTGTGGGCCAGAAGCTGGGCATCCCCCTGCGGTGGTCACTCTCCAATGAGCCTCGCACCATCATGGGTGTGGAGATTGACGGGCTCGGGGACGGGGTGATTTATCTCAACGACGGCTCCACAGGTGGGCAAGCGGTAAACAAGGCCAGCCAGATCCAGATCGGCGACGCGCTGGAGCAAGTCGGCGGTGGCGCAACCGCCACAGCGGCGAGCATCGCATACGACACGAAGCCGGCTCTGCGTTCCTTCATTGCACAGGTCGGCGGCAATGTTCAGCCGCATACGCTGGAAGTTCTGCGGAACACCGTGAGATATGCAAATAATGCCTTAAGCTGTCGCTCGCTGGCTGTGCAGACCATCGAAGATAATGTCGTAGACATTTTCGAAAACGACGCGATCAAAGTCGGCTCTATCCTTGGCTTTCCGCGACCGGAGGTCCGCCTTCGCGGGAATTTCATATCCCGTCCAACGTCGCTCGGCACCGATCTAATCAACCCTCACGTAGATGCGGTTGAAGTCAACGCGACCGCCAATCCAGAAGGGCAGTGGGGCGGTTTGTTCGAGTTCAACATCTTCTATGAAGGGGACACTCGCGGTATATTTCAGGGCATTTTCACCAACAACTTGAATAATGTTATCGGGCCGGGGATCGTCATCAGGGCGAATGCCATCTCAAGCGCGGCTGGAAACGCGCTCAATGTCATCGGCTCCGAGGCGCGGGTGTATTTCAACTCGATTTCCTGGCGCACCGACCCGGCGGGCGCGGGCATTTTTGACGCGCCCGGCATGG
>Ga0210041_1002829_pt1 | contig 14090 bp, 13 predicted proteins | sample CryGeymeta201503_FD_183973 | JGI IMG/M metagenome (GOLD analysis project Ga0210041, IMG submission 183973) | Groundwater microbial communities from Crystal Geyser aquifers in Utah, USA - Crystal Geyser metaG 2015-03 (SPAdes) (version 2) | ecosystem: Environmental > Aquatic > Deep subsurface >... | reverse complement strand
TCAATGTGCCTGCCTTTCGCCCGCCTGTTTTTGCTCGTTTCGTTTCCATGTTCTATCCTGTTCTACATTAGACGAAGTTCGCGCATCACGTCCCGGCAATCCCGCGCCACGAATGCCACACCACCAGCCCGGCGGATGCGTTCAAGGAATACCGCTTGCTCGGGTCTCAGCTTTCCCTTTGCGGCCTTCACTTCCACGCCCAGCAATCGCCCGTCCTTGAGTTGCCCCAGCACGTCAGGGCAACCCTTCCACCCGAAGCGCACAAACCGCTTGCCGATTCTCACCGCGCCCGAGTTCATCCGCTCACACCATGCCACGGCAGGATGCGCAGTCAGTGCCAGCAAAATTTCCTTGAGCGCAGCGGCTTCGGGCTTGGCGTTCTTTCGTTCCAGTAGTAAGGCATCGCCCAATAAATCAGTTTCAATATCAGGTGCAGGTTTAGTGCTGATTAGTGCCACCCTATAGGGTTTGGCACCAATTGGCACTAAAAGAACCTCGGGTGCAGATAGGTGTTTAGCACTAATTCGCACCATTTCGCACCTCGCTAACTTCGGCACTAACCACGTCCATCAACTCTTTAACCTGCCCGCCTTTTACCAGCTTTTTGAGTTCCCGATATACCGCGCTGCTCACATATCTTTCGGCGAAGTGCGCCACCACATCCCGCTTTTTAACGCCCGTCCCTTTGGTGCGCAGCATTTCAACAATTGCCCCGCCCACTTCACTGATACGCTTGCCGGATTGTTTATCTGGTGCATCAGCAGGCATCACCACGCAGCTTGTGGCGGGCGACTTCCACTTGGTCAAGCCTAGCGTCACAACATGAAGTTTGAACCCGATGCGTTCGCCCTTGGTGCCCAGGTCACGCTGCTTTGTGATTTCTGCGCACTTCCCGGCAGGCGTGTCAGTCACTTCGATTTCAGTATCAACAGCAGCGCGCACACCACTCCAGCCCCGCGCCCCGGCAGCGGCATTTTTCCCGCAATGGTGTATCAACAAAAAGTGCGCTTTGCATTCTGTGCGGATGCGGTCGAACCTGCGCACCACCAGCCCCATATCCTGCCCGGCGTTTTCATTTGCGCCCGCGCTCAATCGAGCCAGTGTGTCGCCCACTATCAGCCTTGCCTGTTGCCCCTTTTGCCATTCGATTTGCTTCACCAATTGAATCAACTTGTCGGTGTCGGCATCACCGTCAAACAGGTCTATCGGGCTTTGCACAATGGCGAAGTTAGGAACCTTAACCCCATGGTGTCGCTGATAGGCTTGAATGCGACTGCGCACCGATGCAGGCGATTCTGCGGCCAGATATATCACCAGCCCCGGCTCGGTTTGCTTCCCCATCCATGGCACACCACGGGCAACAGCGCAGGCTATATCAATGACGAAAAATGTTTTTCCTGAATTGCTATCACCGTAAAGAATGCTCCCGTCACCGGCAGTTAAAACGCCTTCCACTATTTCATCGGGCGGCGTGAAGGTGCCGGGCAACTCATCAGCGAAGGCGACACTCAAGGCATACTCGATAGGCGGCTCTGTAGCGCGTTGCAACAGGTCAGACAATGCACCCGTGCCAAACTCTTGCGCGTAATCGTTTGCATCATAGTTGCCAGGCTTGTCGGTGGGCATCGCTACAGACTGGCCAGCAACATCAGCGGCTATCTTTTCGGCATCGCATCCAGCATCAAGAGAAAACAGCGCATCGCGGGCGCATTCGGTTTGGTCTTTGGCGTTGTACCAACTTGTTATATCGTTCATAGCATCGCACCCCACAACAGCAGGCACAGTAGCGCGGCCAGTAATGCGCAGTCAGGATGCACCACGGCCATGATGCGGCCTATCACGATAGCGGCGCGGTTCATGATGCTGGTATAATTCGCCTTGTCGGGGGCGCGTTCGGATGCTGTATTGTTCGGGCGCGTTTTCATTTATGCGGCCTCCCCATTCAGCAGCGAACGAATGCTTGCTACGCTCCACGCTAAGCGGCCTGAAATCCTGATAGGTCTTAACGCACCATTTTCCAAACATGCCCAAGCGCGCAAAGTTTGCGGCTGTCTGTTCAGATAATATGCAGCGGCAGCAGTTGGAACCGTGGGGCTGGTTACTTGTTCCAGTGGCGGGAATACCGGCAGGGAATGCGCGGCGGATAATTGAACGGTTTGCATCGTGGATTCCTCTTTTTAAGTTTTGAGGATTGCCATTTAAGTAGTGGGAAAAATCCCCACCAACAACAAACAAAAAAGCCCGCAAACCTATACGGCTACGGGCTTTAATCATCTTTATTCAATAATGGGGAATTGTCTTTTTATGCGTTCCCCATTTTTCCCACGTTCCCCATTCTCATTTTGATTTATTCTTCCACCATTTATCCGCCTGCAATGCTTCGCGCATTATCGTTGCGGGGTTATCAATAATTCCACGCGCCCCCTTTATGCCACGTTCCTGCATCAGTTCCATGACACGCTTGGAATATCCCTTTAATGAATCGCGACATCCGTTCTTTGTGTCAATGTCGAAACATTCGTTGGCAATGGCGCGGGCTTGCTCTTTCCAATCATCAGCGCTTGGGTTTGTGTCTGTCTCGGCTTTCATCTTCGCCCCCTTTGCATCAGCAGGCATCAGGTGCGCCACGGAATAACCCTTGCTCTTCGCCCACTTTATCCAGTTAGCGGGGGTATCGTATTCTTTAATCGTTCCAGCTTTAACCGATGAACTGGCGATGGTCATAAACCGCTCCACAATAACCAGCAATGCGTTTGCCCTATCGCGTCCGGGGCTTGCTTCCTTGCATTCTTTCAGCCCGTATTCGATTGTGCGCTTAAAATCTTCGTTGTATCCCGTTAGAATCAGGCGGCAGGCCGTTTCAATGTTCCATGAATCCGTTAGCGTCCAAACTGAATCCAGTTCAAACGGGTACACCATTTGATATTTTTCGTCATGCTCAAGTCGCAAGCGGCCTTCGCTATCAATCCAAGTTTTTGCCATGCTCGCACCCTTCACAATGCGCCTTCAATCAGGAACTCCCGTCAGGCCGGTGAAAGTGTCCGGCTTTTCGCCCTTGGCAATTACTCGCAGGCTATGCGGGGTAAACTCTTTATGCGCCCTCGATGCGCAGCACCACATGCCCGCCCACGGCTTGCGCGAAACGCTGCACGGTGCGCATGGAGGGGGGACGTTTGCCGCTTTCCAGTCGCGCCACCACGCTTTGCGTTGTGCCCATGCGTTGCGCAACTTCGCCTTGTGACATTCCGGCACGGGCGCGGGCGGCTATCAGTTCGCGGGCAATGGCGTATTCGTCGGCCATCGCTTCATATTCGGCGCGCGTTCCGGCATCGGCCAGCAGTTCGCGTTTCAGGGTTTTCAGGGTCTTCACTTTATGGCCTCCAATCGTTTCCGGGCGGTTTCAATCGCGGCGTGCGGGGTAGCTTGCGTCTTTTTGATGAAGACATACAGCACCAGCAGCGTGCGGCCTTGAATGGCGGCATACACGGCGCGGGCTATGCCGTCCCTTCCCTGCATACGCATTTCCCACAGCTTGCCTTCCAGTGGCCGGATATGGGGCATTCCCACTTTCATCGGACTGAATGTTTCCAGCAGTTCGGCAATGTGCAGGAAGCGGGCGCGCATGTCGGCGGGCAGGGTTAGCAGTTCGGCCTCCGCCAGCGGGTGTACCGTTACCTTCCATCCGTTCACAGTATAGCCTTTTTGCTATTCCCTGTCACCAGCACCAAACCCCTGCTATTTTCTGCGGGTTGCGGGATGCCCGCCTGCTCCAATATCCACGATTCAATTTTGACGTGCCACAGGTGCAGCAAGTCGAGTTCCCGCTGTATGTAATGCTTTTCAGCTATCGCGCTCGGCTTATGTCCCATTATCTGCGCCACAATACCGGCAGGCACTTCCACCCACTCCGACAACGTGCCAAAGGAACGGCGCAAACCATGCAGGGACAGCGCGGGAAGGGCAGCGGCGGCCAGTGCCTTATTGTGGGGATTGCGTGGCTCTTCAAGCCTTCCCGATGCGGCTGTGCGGCTACTGAAAACAAACTCGTTGCGGCGGGGCAGCGCGGCTATCAGGTGTTCCATGTAAGGGGTTAGTGGTATGGTGCGTTCCCCTTCCACCTTGTCGCGGATGGTCAAGCTCTTCCACTGAAAATCCACGTCCGCCCAGCGTAGCGCGGCCAGTTCGTTGCGCCTTGCGCCGGTCAATAGCAAGCCTTGCAAATAAGCGGCGATTACTGGATTCCCGATTTTCTGCACAGCTTCAAACCAAGGCTTGATTTGCGCCCGGCGAAGGCTGTCATTCTCTTTTGTTTGTGGTGCAGGCACTCTCTTTTTCACGTCATCAGACTGACACGCCCCAGCTTGAACGGCGGCATTGTATGTTTTATGTTTGGCGCACCATGTCAGGAAGGCGCGAAGGGCGCGGAAGGCTTGGGCGGCAGTGGTGGGGGCTTGTTTTGTTACCTTGTCTAACCATGCGGCCACGGCATCGGCATCAAGGTCAGCAAGGCGCATGGTCATCAATGACACCAGAATGCCGGGGCGCGTTTTTTTCGGCTCGTTCGGGCGGCGGCCACGGGTGCGCTTCACTCCACCAGCTTGAACAAAATAGGCATGGTGGGCTTTATGCTTTTCGCCCCATTCCGGCTTGCCGTCTTTCACGGATGCGCTTCGGTCAGTGACATAGGCTTGCCACGCTTCGGCCACTGTCACCGATTCGCTTACCTGCTTTTGTGCCAGCGCAGCGGCTTGCGCTTCCTGTTCGGCTTCCTGCTCGGCTTTCACTTGGCGCGGGTCATGGCCGGTGTCTATAACGGTTTGCAGGCGGCGGGCTTCGGCTTGGGCTTTCGCAATGCTCCACGCGCCCACGTCACCAATAGTCAGGCGCATGGATTTACCCTTAACCTTGGCTTGGAATATGTAGGACTTCGCACCGGCAGCGGTTGCAATAATGCCCAGCCCCCTCACTTCATTACACCACAAATAGGCTCGTGCCTTATCCTTGGGGCATTGAAAGTCAGCAATGCGCCCGGCTGCCAGCTTCACCTTTACCGCTTTGACTATTGCCATGATTTCCCCTTCGTTTGCTTCCATGTCACCAGTATGTCACCACGATTGCAGTATAAACCGGAATACTTATCAACACAACAAACAAGGGGTAAATGATTAACTCGTTGATTTATAACAAAACAGGCGGGTTATGGAATGGCAATCAACACAGCAAAATAGGCTTATCATTGGACTTGTAAGCGGTAGGTCGACAGTTCGAGTCCGTCAAGCGGCACCAATACCGAAAAAGGCTTCTTTCCAAATGGAAATAAGCCTTTTTTATTTCAGCGTATCGGGATGAGTCCAGACTCCTGGGTGTTGGGCGAACCCTCTGGCTTCAACCTTGGCAGTCAATCTTTATTGTTGGAAAGCACTGGATTTTCGCCTGCCTGGGAATGACGAATAAATCAGCGTTTCCCCGGATTTCTTGCTGGGTAAGTAGGGTTGGCGAGAGTCAATCAGTCGTCTGTTGGCTTATTGCCGGATCCAGGAATTGCCCGCCCTGGTAAACCTTGCGCACGGCTTCCATCAGCATTTTCGGGTCGCTGCTCTTGGTAAAATAGCCCGATGCACCCGCCTTGAAAGCAGCATTTGCCAAATGTAGATCGTTGTACATGCTGTACACGAACACGGGTAAAGCGGGTTGACTTTCCTTGACCTGTTTTATCAGTTCAATGCCGTTGATTCCGGGCATGTTCATGTCCAGCAATAGCAGATCAAAATTCCCGCCGCGTATTTGTTCCAGCACCTCGGTGCCGCTGGCAGCTTCTCCCGCCACGCCGATGTCCTGTGTCAGCCGGACGAGTTGCTTCAAGCCTTCGCGTACGATGGCGTGATCATCTGCAATCAGTAGTCGTATCATGTGCGGCTCCTTTGGGGTTTGGTTGGCACGACGATGGTCACTGCCGTGCCCTGCTCGGGTGCGCTAACGATTTCAACTTGTCCGCCCAGCGCGATGGCTCGCTCGCGTATGCCAAGCAAGCCATAGGACTGGCTTTTTTCCTGGAGTGCCGGATCAAAGCCTTTGCCATTGTCGCACACCGCTATATGCAGATTGTCATCAAGCTGTGCCAGCGTAATTTTGACGCTGCTCGCTCTGGCATGACGCGCCGCGTTGGTCAGCAGTTCCTGCACGATGCGGAACACCGCCACCCCACGCACTTCGGACAGATCAACCTGTTCTTCGTTGGTATGCAACACGCAGGAACTGCCGGAGTGTACGGCATACTCGTTACACAGCCAGCGGAGGGCAGGAATGATGCCGATATCCAGTGCGGCTGGGCGCAGGTTGGAGACGATGTTGCGCACACAGCCATTTGCCTGATCCAGCAGTACCGTCATGCCTTGGGTTTTTTCCAGCAACGCGGTATTGCCCTCGCCAAAGCGTAGTGCGAGCAAGGCGACATCCATGCGTAATGCCGTAAGGATTTGTCCCAGTTCATCGTGTACTTCCCGCGCAATGCGCTTGCGCTCTTCCTCCCTCAATAATGCTGTCTTTTCAGCCAGATTGCGCAATAGCTGTTGTGACTCCTTGAGTTCATCTTCCAGAATTTTGCGTTTGCTTATATCGCTAAAGGCAATGCGCGCCATGCGGGTGAAGCCGTCTGTCGTGATGTGCAAACAGTCCATTTGTGCATGGAAAACGCCGCCATCTTCACGAATCAGCGCCAGTTCGCAGCTTTGTTTGCCGCCCTGTTTTAGCGCGGCAGAGAAGTGGCTATGCCAGCAGTCCCTGTCTCCGGCTGCGATAAATTGCGCGAAGCGGCGGCTCAACAATTGCTTGCGCTCAACCCCCAGCAATGCGGCTCCGGTGAGATTGATTTCAGCGATTTGCCCAGTATCGCTGAGTGTCAAATAGCCTATAGGTGCAAAGTCGTAGAGATCCACATAGCGGTCGCGTGATTGTTCCAGCTCACGTTGTGACTGCCGTAGTGTTTCATTCTGCATCTCCAGTTCGATTTGATGCACCTGCAGTTCATGCAGCAGTGTTTCGGCAGGAAGAGAGGCTAGAGCCGATTTGGGGTCAGGCGTACTTGGCGGCTTATTCATGCGGGTTCCGGTCGGTGGTTGTCAATCGGCAATCAATCGTATCAGGCACGAAATCGGGATTAACGAAATGTATCCTGTTGCGCCCGTCGTGCTTGGCCTGATACATCGCGATGTCAGCGTTTTTGATCAGTTCTTCGCAGTTGTGTACTTGATCCTGGAATAGCACCACACCGATGCTGGAGGTGCAGCGATGTTCCACCGTGATGGTCGTCTGGTCGGCGGGATGGCTGGTTAGCCGGTAAGGTTCGGCCAGTGCAGCGAGGATTTTATCTGCCACGAGGGCGGTTTGTGCGCGGGACACGGATTCATCGGTATCGAGCTCTCTGAGCAACACCACAAACTCATCGCCGCCAAAGCGCGCCACGGTGTCTATGCCGCGCACGCAGGACAAGAGCCGCTGCGCCACCTCAATCAGCAGCAAGTCGCCCATGCCGTGACCATAATGGTCGTTGAGCGGCTTGAAGTTGTCGAGATCGAGAAACATCAGCGCCGCATATTCTCCGCTGCGACGGCACGCCGCCATGGTCTGCTCAATGCGGTCATCGAGCAGACGGCGGTTGGGCAGCTGGGTGAGGGTGTCATAAAAAGCCAGTTTGCGGATCGCTTCTTCACTCTTGGTGCGTTCGGTGATGTCGGTCAGCACCACCCGCAGCAGGGGCGCTTGTCCCTGTTTGTTCAGGCATATGCAATCGAGTTGTACGTTGATTGCCGAGTTGTCACCGCGTTGCAGTGCCAGTTCACAGCTCTGCGTATCATCGGATGCCAGGGCGTGCAGAAAATGGCGATATAGGCGGTCGCGGTATTCCGGGTTGAGAAATTGTGAGAAGCGGTGATTGAGCAATGCGTGTCGTTCCACGCCTATCATGGCGGCACCGGTGAGGTTGATTTCAGAGATCATGCCCTTGTCGTTCAACGTGAGATAGCCTACCGGGGCAAGATCATAAAAATCCACATAGCGGTCACGCGCCTGTTCAAGTTCCAGCAGGGTCTGGCGTAAATTATCATTCTGCATTTCCAGCTCGATCTGATGCACCTGGAGTTCGTGCAGCAGGGTGTCGCGGGTATGGGTCTCATCATCCGCCCGTCGCGAATCTGTCGCACGGCGCGCGTCGGTAGTTCGGCGCGCCGCCGTCAAGCGTCGCGGCACCGATTCCGGGCGGTTTGCCATGCTGCGCCGCGTCTCGGTCGCCCGGCGCGATTCGACCAGGCGGCGGGTCGGGGTGACGCGCCGGTCAGGTGTGACGCGGCGGGTCGCAAGGGTAAACGGGTCGTGTGACAGATCCCTTTCGGCATACTGGCGCAGTTGCAATTCGTCGAATTCAGCGCTCATTTTGCTTCCTCCATGGACAGCAGAATCATGGCCTGGCCGTTGACTTTACCGACGATGCGGCGGGCGTTGAGCACCAGCTGTTTGTCGCCGATATCGGGAAAGTCATGTTCCATCCGGTAGCCTTCAAACGTGTGGTTATTGGGCAGGACATTTTCCAGCAGCTCGCGCAAGGCAGGAATGTCCCACTGTCCGTTGCCCAGCTGGTAAACCCGTTTCCCTACGGTGTCTTCGGCTCTGCTCCGGAAATACTGGTAGAAAGACCGGCTGGCGGAAATTACCCGCAACTCGCCATCAAGCACCAGCAGCGGCTCGCGCACCGTGTTGACGATGGCCTCGGCCCGTTCGCGCGCTTCGTTGCTGGCGGCTTCGGCAATCACGCGCTGGCTGATGTCGGTGAAAGTCAGCACCACGCCGTCTATCATGTTGTCCAGGGTGCGGTAAGGCAGGATGCGCGCCAGATACCAGGCACCGCTGCTGGTGCGCACCTCGCGCTCGAAGGGAATCAGCGAGTCGAGCACATGTCGGGCTTCGGCCAGCAGGTCTTCCCCTTCGATATTGGTTTTGATGTCGCTCAAGGACCTGCCTACATCGGAGGCGACCAGGCGATAGGCTTGCGCGGCATCGCGGGTGATGCGCTTGATGCGCATCTGGCGGTCGAGGAATACCGTGCCGACGTTGACGTTGTCGAGCAGGTTTTTCATGTCGTTTTGCATGATCGCCAGTTGTTCGATTTTGGCTTGCAGTTCCGCATTGACAGTGATCAGCTCTTCATTGACCGATTGCAGTTCTTCCCTGGAGGTTTCCAGTTCTTCATTGGTAGATTGCAGCTCTTCGTTGGTGGATTGCAATTCCTCGTTAGTGGATTTGAGCTCCTCGTTGGAGGCCTGCTGCTCCTCGATGGTGGCTTGCAGATTCTCCTTGTTGTAGGCCAGTTCGCGTTCCAGTTCCTCGACGCGCAGCAGTTCGACCTTTCCTGCCGTGATAGGTTTGCTGCGTTTGTCGGAAATCGGGTGCGGTGCGTCCTGAAAGCTGATCAGCAGCAGCTTCTGGCGGTGGTCTGCGCCGGGCAGTTGGCGCACGCTGAAAATGACTGGCAGAAAGTGGTCGTTGCTTTTGAGCAGCACTTCATGGTTCAGCGTGTTGGTATTCCGGTCAATGGCGGTCTGGAGGGCATTACGCAAATGCAGTTGCAAGCCTTCGCGAGCCATCTCGATGATGTTGAGCGTCGCCTGTCCGGGTGCCGGACGCAGATAACGACCGGTGTCGCCATGCACATACAGGAGGGTGCCTTTTTCATCGGTCAACGCCGAAGCCGGCGCGTAAAACTGCAACAGCACGCGTTTGGTCAGTTCGGCAAAATTGGTGATCCTGACCTTGGGCGCGACTTCTTCCGCTACTTTTGCGTCGGGGTGGCGCGTCCAGACCAGTCCGCCCGACATCACCGCCCGGGTGGAGGCGAGGGTGCCGGTGGCGCGGTAAAATTTCCACTTGCGGTCGAGCGGTTTGAACAGGTCGGGATAGTTGCCTATGCTCTCTGAAGGTGAGAGAAACAGTACGCCGCCGGGCTTCAAGGCATAGTGAAAAGCCGGAATCAGGCGGCTCTGCACCTCCGGTTCCAGATAAATCATCAGATTGCGGCAACTGAGCAGGTCAAGCCGGGTGAAGGGCGGATCCTTGATGACGTTCTGGACGGCGAACACCACCATTTCGCGTATTGATTTTTTGACCCGGTAACCCGTTTTTTCCTGGATGAAAAACTGGCGCAGGCGTTCCGGGTGGATGTCCTGAGCGATATTGGGCGGATAAAAACCGGCGCGTGCCGTGTTGATGGCATCGTCATCGAGGTCGGTGGCATACAGCAGCACTTTCCGCTCGATGCGGGTCTCGTCCATGTATTCGCGCAGCAGGATGGCGATGGAATAGGCTTCCTCACCGCTGGCGCAGCCGGACACCCAGATGCGCAATACATAATCTTCCGGCTTGTCTGCAAACAGCAGCGGCAGGATGTCCTGCTTGAGCGCGATGAAGGCTTCCGGGTCGCGGAAAAAACTCGTGACATTGATAAGTAACTCTTTGAATAATTTATATATTTCTTCAGTATGTTGCTTGAGGTAGCGCGCGTAGACTTCCAGATTGTCAATGTTGTGCATGGACATACGCCGTTCGATGCGCCGGTTTATGGTGCTCTTCTTGTACTGGGAAAAATCGTGGCCGGTGACCGTGCGCAACTGCATCAGGATGCGATTGATGCCGCTGCCGGCGATTTTGGGTTCAACAGGCGGTAAGTTGCGAACGCCGGACAGCAAGGCTTCGGGCATTGCTTCCGGCGCTAAAACTAGCGTGGCGTAGCCGGCGTTGATCGCACTCTCCGGCATCCCCGCGTATTTCGCCGAGGCGGGTTCCTGCACCAGCGCGATGCCGCCTGCGCCGAGTATCGCGCGCAAGCCCTGCGTGCCGTCGGTGCCAGTGCCGGAGAGGATGATGCCGATGGCCTGTTCGCCCTGATCGTCGGCTAAGGAACGCAGAAAAGCATCAATCGGCATGCGCTGACCGCGCGGTTGTTCGGGCACGGAAAGTTGCAACACGCGATGAAAAATCGCCATGTCGCGGTTGGGCGGAATCACATAAACATGATCGGGTTCTACTTGCAACTGATCAACTACCTCGATTACCGGCAGGGGGGTGCTGCGTTGCAGGATTTCGGTGAGGATACTGGCGTGGCTGGGGTCGAGATGCGAGATCAGCACATAGGCCATGCCGCTGACAGGCGAGACATGGGCGAAAAACTGCTCAAACGCTTCCAGTCCACCAGCCGATGCGCCCAGTCCCACGATGGGAAAGTGGCTGGTTTTCAGTGCGACAGTCGCTGGTTCAGGTGTCTGGGGCGGTTCATTCTCGACAATCACGGCACTTCCTTTGCTATACATGAACGCACTGGCGAACGATTTAATTTTCGCGGCAAAGCATATCACTATATAGAGGGGCAAGGGGCAAGGGGGGGGGCGCAGAATTTGACCAAATTTACCCCCATCCTAGACTTCCCCCCGCGAGAGGGAAGGCCTCTACCTGAAGAGGGCGTACATTCAGGCGATTTATCAGTGATAGGGAAAGGCTGCAATTCCTGTCACGCGGCGGCGGATAATTCGGTAAGATTGCGACTGCGCGCCAATCAGGGCGCGCAATTCATACAAATGATCACTCATCATGAAAATTCACGAATATCAAGGTAAGGAATTATTGCGCCAGTTTGGCGTGGTCACGCCGCGCGGCGTGGCGTGTTTCAGCGTTGACGAGGCGGTGGCGGCGGCGCAACACCTGGGCGGCACGGTCTGGGTGGTGAAAGCACAAATCCACGCGGGCGGGCGCGGCAAGGGCGGCGGGGTCAAGGTGGCGCATACGCTGGAAGCGGTGCGCCTGGCTGCGCAACAAATTTTGGGGATGCATCTGGTGACGCATCAGACCGGATCGGACGGTCAGGTGGTGCGCCGTTTGCTAGTCGAAGAGGGGGCGCAGATCGCCCGCGAATTTTATCTCGGCATGGTGATAGACCGTGTGGCGCAGCGTGTGGCCTTGCTGGCCAGTAGCGAAGGCGGCATGGAGATTGAAGAAGTTGCCCGGTCTGCCCCCGAGAAAATTCATACCCTGCGCATAGACCCGATTGCTGGGCTGGACACTGAACAGGCAGCGCAAGCGGCGCGCCAGATCGGCATTCCCGAGGCATCTGTCGCGGCTGCCGTGACCGTATTGCAAGGCTTGTATCGCACTTTCGTCGAGAAGGATGCGATGCTGGCGGAGATCAATCCGCTGGTGCTGACTACCGATGGGCGGGTGCTGGCGCTGGATGCCAAGTTCAATTTTGATTCCAACGCGCTGTTCCGTCATCCTGAAATCGTCGCTTACCGCGATCTGGACGAAGAAGACCCCGCTGAAATCGAGGCTTCCAAATTTGACCTTTCCTATATTTCGCTGGACGGCGACATCGGCTGTCTGGTGAATGGCGCGGGGCTGGCGATGGCGACCATGGACATCATCAAGCTGTATGGCGGCAGTCCGGCCAATTTCCTAGATGTGGGCGGTGGAGCAACTACCGAGAAAGTCACCGAGGCATTCAAGCTGATGTTGAAAAACCCCAAGCTGCGCGCGATTTTGGTCAATATCTTCGGCGGCATCATGAAGTGCGACGTGATTGCGGAAGGGGTGGTCGCCGCCGCGCGCGAGGTGAGTCTTGCCGTGCCGCTGGTGGTGCGGCTGGAGGGTACGAATGTTGAGCTGGGCAAGAAAATTCTCGCCGATTCGGGCTTGCCGATTATTTCAGGTAGCGATATGGCGGATGCCGCCAAAAAAGTGGTTGCCGCTGCGAGGGGTAAATAATGTCCATATTGATTGATAAAAATACCCGTGTGATGACGCAGGGGATGACTGGCAAGGTCGGGCAATTCCATACCCAACAATGCCGTAGCTACGCGAACGGCGCGAACTGTTTCGTTGCGGGCGTGACACCCAACAAGGGCGGGCAGAATTTCGAGGGCATCCCGATTTTCAACAGTGTGGCGGAAGCCAAGGCGCAGACTGGTGCCACCGTTTCGGTGATTTATGTGCCGCCCCCTTATGCCGCCGCCGCGATAGACGAGGCGGTCGAGGCGGGGCTGGAGCTGGTGATTTGCATCACCGAGGGCATTCCCGTGCATGATATGCTGCGCACGCGCTACAAAATGGCGGGCAAGCATACCCTGTTGATCGGGCCGAACTGTCCGGGCGTGATTACGCCGGATGAGCTCAAGATCGGCATCATGCCCGGACACATCCACAAAAAAGGCCGCATCGGGGTGGTGTCGCGTTCCGGCACGCTGACTTACGAGGCGGTCGGCCAACTCACCGCGCTGGGCTACGGCCAGTCTTCCTGCGTGGGTATCGGTGGCGACCCCATCAACGGCCTCAAGCATATTGATGTGCTGCGCCTGTTTAACGACGACCCGGAAACCGATGCGGTGGTGATGGTCGGCGAAATCGGCGGCAGCGACGAGGAAGAATGCGCGCGCTGGATCAAGGGCAACATGCAGAAACCGGTAGTGGGTTTCATCGCGGGGGTCACCGCGCCAGCCGGTAAACGCATGGGACATGCGGGCGCGATCATTTCCGGCGGCAAAGGCGGTGCTGAAGACAAGCTGGCGGTGATGGAAGAATGCGGCATCCACATCACCCGCAATCCGGCTGAAATGGGGCGGCTGATGCAGAAGGTGCTGGCGGGTGTTTAATAGTGAGTAGTGAGTAGTGAGCAGTAAGTGGTGAGTAGGTTTTTGCCACTCACCACTGAGGCACATAGTGCCGCTCCACTTACCACTTACCATTTACCACTTACCACTTACCACTTACCACTTACCACTTACCACTTACCACTTACCACTTACCACTTACCATTTTTTTAAGGTACGCAATGTTAGAAATGTTTATGACCGCCCCATTCTGGGTGGATGTGTTGAAAATCATCATGATAGACGTGCTGTTGTCGGGTGATAACGCGGTGGTGATCGCGCTCGCCTGTCGCAATTTGCCTGCCGAGCAGCGCAAAAAAGGCATTTTGTTTGGTATGGCGGGGGCGGTCGTATTGCGTATCGTGCTGACTTTTTTCGCCGTCAGCTTGCTGTCTTTGCCGTACCTGAAAC
>Ga0210041_1002827_pt1 | contig 14093 bp, 7 predicted proteins | sample CryGeymeta201503_FD_183973 | JGI IMG/M metagenome (GOLD analysis project Ga0210041, IMG submission 183973) | Groundwater microbial communities from Crystal Geyser aquifers in Utah, USA - Crystal Geyser metaG 2015-03 (SPAdes) (version 2) | ecosystem: Environmental > Aquatic > Deep subsurface >... | reverse complement strand
AATGCTTAGAGAACGCACATTTTGCACGCTTTTTACGTCGACAGAATTTGGACTTCTCCAATTTTGTGACTTGCCTTTAGCATAGGCTTGAGCATAGTTTTTGAAGAATTTAACTGCGTTTTCCCTGCAACCATTAGAACGTAACTTTACATATTCAGATAATGACATACCAGCGAATTTTTTTTCGTATGCATCAATGTAACCTAGCGGCTTAAGAGATTTATTCCAGTAATATTTCAACGCGCCGAAATTGACATATTTGTCAATAAACAGATGAAAGTGTATGTTTTCGTTGGCTTGTAACTCTGCTTTCCATACGTAATTATCAATTTTATACTTGTCACGTAAAACCTGCAGAAATACATTTAATCTTTTTTTAATCTCAACATCCGAATGTACTTGCTTACTTGGCAAAGTGAGTGTAACAAATGATGCCCTGTAATTATATATGAACTTTTCAGAACCTATTTTTATAGTACGCGGCTTAGAATGATAAAACAAATTAATAAAAGAATTTTTTAAATTTCTTTTACTATTATCAGATAATGCAAATGATGATTTTTTTAGCTTTAAATTATCTAAACTTTTTTTCTTTTCGTTTTCACCTAGCCAGTGCCGATACACATCATTAATTGACTTTGCTTTATGTGTAGTAATCGTAATCCTGTCCGGGTAAAATTGAGCTAATTGCATACTTGTAAAATTTTCTTGAGATATCGATTCCTATATAAACCAATATTAAAGGCCGCCATTTATGCCAGCCTTTTTAATTAAAATAATTCGTCAGGATTTACTACTATATAATCTTGCACTTCAATTGATTTGGCAATATGATTATCAATCTCATAAAGGCGTTTTGTCGTATCAATGATTGCGTTCATTAGATTTGAAAGTAATTCTGGTGAGCTAATTTCACTCATCATAAAAGTATCCCAAGCATCAGTAACTAACTTTAACTTGTTTACATATTTTCGCTGAAAGTCGGACCAGGTGTGATTTGGGAAAAATAATTCTTTCTCTTCTTTAATTGTGAACATTTTGGCTTAGGTTTAACGGTGGAAAGCCGAAAGTATGGAAGAAACCACAAATAAAAAAAGATTAGATATTATTTAGAATAAGTCTAATTTAATTAACTTCTTGTAACCATCTGTCTTTTATACTTAAGAACCTTTTATTTAGAATTGTTATAAATTGAAAAAGCCCTGCACCTGGGGAAGGATGTAAGGCTTTGACTTTCGTGTAATCCACACCAAGGGTAGCACCTCTGCCGTGTCTTGGTGAAACAAAGATATAAAATAATTCCTTTAGAACAATTCTAAATAATTAGCACTAGCAAGTTGTTATAAATTAACGACTGTTGCTTTTTGCGTAAAATACGCAGACGCCTCACCAGTTTTTGGATTAATCGCTTTTATTCTGAACCACACCACATCACCTACTGCAGGCACGCCGAATTGTGATTCATATGCTGTTTTAAATGCTGATCCTGTTGCTGCAAAATTTGACTCAGTAATTTGTGAAGCTATTGGAGTGGTCCCATTTAAACCAGTCGTTAAGGCTAATACCCTGAAACGATTGGCCACATTATTAATTGATGATGATACTGCAGGAGTAGCCTCAAACACGTATTCGTTCAATTGTGATGCGTTGTCAAACTGCAAAGTGTCATCAAACGTAAATGATGCTCCTAATCCTAAATTATAAATTGGGAACGTAGTTTCACCTGATATAGCATTAGTTCCCAATGGCGCCTGAGCTTCTGTAATCTGAGGTAAACCAGCATTCACTAAATTTTTGTTGAGCATCACATATAGAGAATTTCCGCTCAGAACATTAGTGTCACCTAGTGCGTTCAAAGTTGGATAATTCGCTGCTTGATTGATAAATGATTGTCTTTCAGTATTAGACAATAATCTCCAACCTGCTGAGATAGCACCAAAACTAGCGCGTACTAATTGCCTAGCTTCTGAGAACGTGTTCACAGGCATAACAAAGTTCTTTACATAAGAGCCTCCCCGGTTTCGAGAGTAAACGGAGCCACCTGCTTTACCGGATAAATTGGTTATACCAATAGATGACATCTTGATTAATGCCATTCCAGCTGCTTGTTTAGCTGCATTGTGTTTGACTAAAAAAAAGTCAGTCAATAAGGCAAATATGCCCACGAGAAATAAAAATGATTTTTTCATTTTAAAAGGATTTAAGGGGTTATATGGTGCTAAGATAACATATATATTAATAACACTGTCATACGACCGTTAAAACATTTAAAAAAGACCTCATTTTTAATAATATAAGACCGCTGACAAGCTAAAACAACACCGTTTTAAAATAAACACAAAACAATAACCTCAAGCCAAGGCACATTTTGCGCTTATGGAACTGCAGTCAATCAACATCCCTTCAGCACGAACACCCCACGGCAGCCCGCGCAGATGGTGCGACAAGTGGGGACGATTTCAAGCAGTCGCATTCAGTCGGCAATTCATTTCGGGCATTGTTTCCGTAAGTGCAAAATGTGCCGGAGTGTGCTTGTGGTTATTGATGACTATATAAAAGAGGTGGGGCGAGCGGGGGTGGCGCGATTTTTTGCTTTTTCTGCAAAAATCGTGACACAACGGAGAAGCGAGAGCGGGGCGACCGATAGGAAGCTTGCCCCGCTTTTTTATTTACGAGGAGCGACGACGGCTTATGCGGCTGGTGGTGGGTTGGGAGGAGCGAGACCTTATAGACCCCGCCGTATCTGCCCCCAAGACGAAATCATCACAAGTACACGACCCAGCATCTGAGTAAGCACATAAGATACTGCCTAAATTTCGATAAATGCCAAGGGGTGCCTTTTTCGGCACTCCTTACTACTAGTGTTGCGGCTAGCTTTTTTTAGCTAGCGGCATAAACGGGATAATTATTACAAATGTTTCGTATCACATTGGTAACACAATATATACAGCCACCTTAATTTTAAATATTCATATTTTTTCCTATAGTATATGATTTATAGTAGTATAATATGTATTAGTTAGTAGTATATGATTATTTTGATTTATCTACAATCTACCGGAGGTTTCGGGTCTATTTTTTGTTCATTTATAGTGGAATGATCTATAGTATATGTTTAAGAGTAGTATTATATGTAGTAGTTAGTAGTATATGATTATTTTGATTTACCTACAATCTACCGGAGGTTTCGGGTCTATTTTTTAGAAACCGCAATGGCAGGGATCATCAAAATCTATATATAACTGCGGTTTATTCTCGATTGCTAATTTAATTATATCATTCATTGACATACGATGCCTAAAAAATGTGTTATTATATTTTTGTTCCATTTCTTGGTACCATTTCAATTCTTTTTTCACGTCAGTTTTGTTAATGGTATCAATTAAATTTGGTAAACTTTTTTTGTAGCATAACTTGCAATTTCCGTAACGTGAGTTCATATTCAGTTTGAAAGAATGATTATTCCAGAAAGAGTCCAGCTCAAACAGTCCAATCGGATATTCAAAGTGAGTCAACATCGGACATATTATTTTACCTTCCAACTCTTCTATTACTGACAATGTTATTCTTTTTGGCATATCCTCCTTTCTCATTCCTAAACACTGGGCATACTTTACAGTTCCAAAAACTGATTTTGCCTTAGCTCTTATAGGTCTAGTTTTTAAATATGTCGAACAATATGGAATTGCCTCATTTGGGACACCACACCAGCTATTGCGCTGCATATACGCTATCATTTCTTCAAATGGCTCTGAATTCCATCGCATTGTTTCCCACGTAACATCTGTAAACGATACTTTATTTGGATTACTGTAGTTACCCTCAATAACATTAATATTGATACCCCAATGGTTTTCAATTTCCTGCAAAAATCGTATTGTTTCCTCTCTCTCTTGTCCCGTATTAGCAAACGTGAATATAATTTTTTCGTAATTATATACCTCTGGATTATTAATCACTAAATAAGCACTTAAAGCAGAAGAACGACCCCCACTAATAGACACAGATAAATATTTTGAGTAGTCCATATTTTATAAATTTTAAGTTGGAAATGGATAATTATCTAGTTTTGCGAGCGATGTTAAAATTGTTCGATGAAGTGCTACAAACCATTTCGGACACATATCTAAACGTAAATATATAACCCTACAATAATCAAAGTACATATCCTTAACACAGTTAGCTTTTTTCTTCAATTTCAATATTACATCCTTAATTTCGTCATACGCAATCTTATTTATATATTTCAATCTACTTAATGAATTGCTTCTTGCCCAAACCTTACCGAATGTGCTAATTCTTAACATCGTTACTTCATTTTTCTCGTCGATTGGATTTTTTTTCACATCTTTAGTGATATACTTTGCCAAATAAATGCTTAGAGAACGCACATTTTGCACGCTTTTTACGTCGACAGAATTTGGACTTCTCCAATTTTGTGACTTGCCTTTAGCATAGGCTTGAGCATAGTTTTTGAAGAATTTAACTGCGTTTTCCCTGCAACCATTAGAACGTAACTTTACATATTCAGATAATGACATACCAGCGAATTTTTTTTCGTATGCATCAATGTAACCTAGCGGCTTAAGAGATTTATTCCAGTAATATTTCAACGCGCCGAAATTGACATATTTGTCAATAAACAGATGAAAGTGTATGTTTTCGTTGGCTTGTAACTCTGCTTTCCATACGTAATTATCAATTTTATACTTGTCACGTAAAACCTGCAGAAATACATTTAATCTTTTTTTAATCTCAACATCCGAATGTACTTGCTTACTTGGCAAAGTGAGTGTAACAAATGATGCCCTGTAATTATATATGAACTTTTCAGAACCTATTTTTATAGTACGCGGCTTAGAATGATAAAACAAATTAATAAAAGAATTTTTTAAATTTCTTTTACTATTATCAGATAATGCAAATGATGATTTTTTTAGCTTTAAATTATCTAAACTTTTTTTCTTTTCGTTTTCACCTAGCCAGTGCCGATACACATCATTAATTGACTTTGCTTTATGTGTAGTAATCGTAATCCTGTCCGGGTAAAATTGAGCTAATTGCATACTTGTAAAATTTTCTTGAGATATCGATTCCTATATAAACCAATATTAAAGGCCGCCATTTATGCCAGCCTTTTTAATTAAAATAATTCGTCAGGATTTACTACTATATAATCTTGCACTTCAATTGATTTGGCAATATGATTATCAATCTCATAAAGGCGTTTTGTCGTATCAATGATTGCGTTCATTAGATTTGAAAGTAATTCTGGTGAGCTAATTTCACTCATCATAAAAGTATCCCAAGCATCAGTAACTAACTTTAACTTGTTTACATATTTTCGCTGAAAGTCGGACCAGGTGTGATTTGGGAAAAATAATTCTTTCTCTTCTTTAATTGTGAACATTTTGGCTTAGGTTTAACGGTGGAAAGCCGAAAGTATGGAAGAAACCACAAATAAAAAAAGATTAGATATTATTTAGAATAAGTCTAATTTAATTAACTTCTTGTAACCATCTGTCTTTTATACTTAAGAACCTTTTATTTAGAATTGTTATAAATTGAAAAAGCCCTGCACCTGGGGAAGGATGTAAGGCTTTGACTTTCGTGTAATCCACACCAAGGGTAGCACCTCTGCCGTGTCTTGGTGAAACAAAGATATAAAATAATTCCTTTAGAACAATTCTAAATAATTAGCACTAGCAAGTTGTTATAAATTAACGACTGTTGCTTTTTGCGTAAAATACGCAGACGCCTCACCAGTTTTTGGATTAATCGCTTTTATTCTGAACCACACCACATCACCTACTGCAGGCACGCCGAATTGTGATTCATATGCTGTTTTAAATGCTGATCCTGTTGCTGCAAAATTTGACTCAGTAATTTGTGAAGCTATTGGAGTGGTCCCATTTAAACCAGTCGTTAAGGCTAATACCCTGAAACGATTGGCCACATTATTAATTGATGATGATACTGCAGGAGTAGCCTCAAACACGTATTCGTTCAATTGTGATGCGTTGTCAAACTGCAAAGTGTCATCAAACGTAAATGATGCTCCTAATCCTAAATTATAAATTGGGAACGTAGTTTCACCTGATATAGCATTAGTTCCCAATGGCGCCTGAGCTTCTGTAATCTGAGGTAAACCAGCATTCACTAAATTTTTGTTGAGCATCACATATAGAGAATTTCCGCTCAGAACATTAGTGTCACCTAGTGCGTTCAAAGTTGGATAATTCGCTGCTTGATTGATAAATGATTGTCTTTCAGTATTAGACAATAATCTCCAACCTGCTGAGATAGCACCAAAACTAGCGCGTACTAATTGCCTAGCTTCTGAGAACGTGTTCACAGGCATAACAAAGTTCTTTACATAAGAGCCTCCCCGGTTTCGAGAGTAAACGGAGCCACCTGCTTTACCGGATAAATTGGTTATACCAATAGATGACATCTTGATTAATGCCATTCCAGCTGCTTGTTTAGCTGCATTGTGTTTGACTAAAAAAAAGTCAGTCAATAAGGCAAATATGCCCACGAGAAATAAAAATGATTTTTTCATTTTAAAAGGATTTAAGGGGTTATATGGTGCTAAGATAACATATATATTAATAACACTGTCATACGACCGTTAAAACATTTAAAAAAGACCTCATTTTTAATAATATAAGACCGCTGACAAGCTAAAACAACACCGTTTTAAAATAAACACAAAACAATAACCTCAAGCCAAGGCACATTTTGCGCTTATGGAACTGCAGTCAATCAACATCCCTTCAGCACGAACACCCCACGGCAGCCCGCGCAGATGGTGCGACAAGTGGGGACGATTTCAAGCAGTCGCATTCAGTCGGCAATTCATTTCGGGCATTGTTTCCGTAAGTGCAAAATGTGCCGGAGTGTGCTTGTGGTTATTGATGACTATATAAAAGAGGTGGGGCGAGCGGGGGTGGCGCGATTTTTTGCTTTTTCTGCAAAAATCGTGACACAACGGAGAAGCGAGAGCGGGGCGACCGATAGGAAGCTTGCCCCGCTTTTTTATTTACGAGGAGCGACGACGGCTTATGCGGCTGGTGGTGGGTTGGGAGGAGCGAGACCTTATAGACCCCGCCGTATCTGCCCCCAAGACGAAATCATCACAAGTACACGACCCAGCATCTGAGTAAGCACATAAGATACTGCCTAAATTTCGATAAATGCCAAGGGGTGCCTTTTTCGGCACTCCTTACTACTAGTGTTGCGGCTAGCTTTTTTTAGCTAGCGGCATAAACGGGATAATTATTACAAATGTTTCGTATCACATTGGTAACACAATATATACAGCCACCTTAATTTTAAATATTCATATTTTTTCCTATAGTATATGATTTATAGTAGTATAATATGTATTAGTTAGTAGTATATGATTATTTTGATTTATCTACAATCTACCGGAGGTTTCGGGTCTATTTTTTGTTCATTTATAGTGGAATGATCTATAGTATATGTTTAAGAGTAGTATTATATGTAGTAGTTAGTAGTATATGATTATTTTGATTTACCTACAATCTACCGGAGGTTTCGGGTCTATTTTTTGTTCATTTATAGTGGAATGATCTATAGTATATGTTTAAGAGTAGTATTATATGTAGTAGTTAGTAGTATATGATTATTTTGATTTACCTACAATCTACCGGAGGTTTCGGGTCTATTTTTTAGAAACCGCAATGGCAGGGATCATCAAAATCTATATATAACTGCGGTTTATTCTCGATTGCTAATTTAATTATATCATTCATTGACATACGATGCCTAAAAAATGTGTTATTATATTTTTGTTCCATTTCTTGGTACCATTCTAACTCTTTTTTTACGTCAGTTTTGTTAATCGTATCAATTAAATTTGGTAAACTTTTTTTATAGCATAACTTGCAATTACCGAATTTTGAATTCATATTTAATCTAAATGAATGATTATTCCAAAAACTGTCAAGTTCTGCTAGACCAATAGGATATTTAAAATGCGTAAGCATTGGACATATAATTTTGCCTTTCAATTCTTCAATTACTGATAATGTTATTCTTTTAGGCATATCTTCTTTTCGCATACCTAAACATTGTGCATATTTTACCGTTTTAAATACTGATTTTGCTTTTGCTCTAATAGGACGAGTTTTTAAATATGTAGAACAATATGGAATTGCTTCATTCGGCACACCGCACCAACTATTACGCTGCATATACTCTATCATCTCTTCAAATGGCTCTGAGTTCCATCTCATAGTATCCCACGTAACATCAGTAAACGATACTTTATTTGGATTAGAGTAGTTACCCTCAATAACATTAATTTTGATACTCCAATGCTTTTCAATATCCTGTAAAAATCGTATTGTTTCTTCTCTTTCTTGCCCTGTATTTGCAAACGTAAATATTATCTTATCGTAATTATATACCTCTGGATTAGATATAACTAAATAAGTACTTAATGCAGATGAGCGACCTCCACTTATTGAAACTGATAAAAATTTTGAATAGTCCATAAATTATATATTTTAAGTAGGAAATGGATAATGATCTAGTTTTGCCAGCGATGTTAAAATAGTTCGATGAAGTGCTACAAACCATTTCGGACACCTATCTAAACGTAAATATATAACTCTGCAGTAATCGAAGTACATATCTTTAACCGCATTAGATTTTTTCTTTAACTTCAATATAACATCCTTAATTTCGTCATACGCAATCTTATTTATATATTTCAATCTACTTAATGAATTGCTTCTTGCCCAAACCTTACCGAATGTGCTAATTCTTAACATCGTTACTTCATTTTTCATGTCGATTGGATTTTTTTTCACATCTTTAGTGATATACTTTGCCAAATAAATGCTTAGAGAACGCACATTTTGCACGCTTTTTACGTCGACAGAATTTGGACTTCTCCAATTTTGTGACTTGCCTTTAGCATAGGCTTGAGCATAGTTTTTGAAGAATTTAACTGCGTTTTCCCTGGAACCATTAGAACGTAACTTTACATATTCAGATAATGACATACCATCGAATTTTTGTTGGTAAGCATCAATGTAACCAAGCGGCTTTAGACATTTATTCCAGTAATATTGTAAAGCGCCGAAATTGACATATTTGTCAAAAAATAGGTGAAAATGTATGTTTTCGTTGGATTGCAATTCAGCCTTCCAAACATAATTTTGAACACCATATTTGTCCCTAAGGAGTTGTAAAAATACATTCAATCGCATTTTGATTTCAACATCTGAATGTACTTGTTTACTTGGCAATGTGAGTGTAACAAATGATGTTCTGTAATTATATATAAACTTTTTAGAACCTATTTTTATTGTTCTAGGCTTAGAATGAAAAAATAAATTGATAAAAGAATTTTTCAAGTTACGTTTACTGGATTCTGACAGCGCAAAAGAAGATTTTTTTAGCTTTAAATTATCTAAAGAATTTTTTCTTTTTTCATTATCACCTAGCCAATGGTGAAAAACATCATTAATCGACTTTTCTTTATGAGTTGTAATTGTTATACGGTCAGGATAAAATTGTGCTAATTGCATATTTATTTTTATTTATGACATTTATTATTTTTAATAGATAAACAATCAGATGATCTGGTGTTTCTGATCGTTTACTTTTTGGCAATTCTTGCATATATTTTTTTTTTGAGTTTGATATTGTAAACTCAATCGCATTAAAAGATAAAGATGCACCTGGTAACTCACGATAATTGCAGCCACAAATATATAAACCGGTAGGTTTTCGAGCTGGAAAACCAAAATCACTTAAATTAATTTTTATCAAATAACCACCATATTGATCTGGATTGTTTGGTTTACCACATTTCATATCATTAAATAATTTTGAAGGATATGGATTTTCGACAATGCCACCTACATTTCTAACTTTTGAAATTGCCCAATAACCTAAAAATTTTTCACATTGTTCAGCATTAGAAAATGTGTGCATACGTGAAAATAACCGGCACGGAGGATGACAAATTATAGCACGATCAATACCTACATAAGACAAAGCATTTCTATGCTTATCATAACAATCAACATTAGCATATTTATGATAATTTGATTTTTCGTTAGTAAATAATACTGGCGTTTTCATACTTCTAAAATTTCTTGAGATATCGACCTCTATATAAACCAATATAAAAGGCCCCCATTTATGGCAGCCTTTTTAATCAAAATAATTCATCAGGATTTACAACTTCAAAATCTTTGATTTCAATTGACCTGGCAATATAATTATCAATTTCATAAAGTCTTTTAGTCGTATCAATGATCGCGGTCATTAAATTTGAATGTAATTCTGGTGAGCTAATTTCACTCATCATAAAAGTATCCCACGCATCAGTAACTAACTTTAATTTGTTGACGTATTTGCGCTGGAAGTCGAACCAACTGTGGTTTGGGAAAAACAATTCTTTCTCTTCTTTAATTGTGAACATAACGGCTTAGGTTTAAAGGTGGAAAGCCGAAAGTATGAAACAACTTGCAAATAAAAAATGATTAGATACTATATAGAATAAGTCTAATTTAATTAACTTCTTGTAACCATCTGTCTTTTATACTTAAGAACCTTTTATTTAGAATTGTTTTAAATTGAAAAAGCCTCACAGCTGAGTAAGGCTGCAAGGCTTTGACTTTCGTATGATCCACACCAGGGGTAGCACCTCTGCCTTGTCCTGGTAAGACAAATATATAAAATTATTCCTTTAGAACAATTCTAAATTAAATGACCTCATTAATAAATTAATGAGGTCATAAATAATTAGCATAAATAGGTCTAACATATTACACTCTATGAAACAATCGCTTGTTGCGTAAAATAAGCTGATGCTTCTCCTGTCACAGGATTGATTGCTTTTATACGAAAATATATCACATTGCCTGGCGTAGGGGCACCAAATTTCGAAATATATTGAGTACGCATACCTTGCGAATCCATATTAAAATTATATTCAGTAATTGTTGCTGCGTTTGGCGTAATACCTATCAAATCTGTAGTTCTGCCTAAAACACGAAAACGATTTTGCACGTTTTTTACGGACGGTGAAACCGCTGGAGTAGCCTCCAAAACGTAATCATTTAACTCCGTTGCGTTGTTGGCTTGTAAACCATTGGAAAAAGTAAAGTTACCACCAAGTCCCATATCAAACACTGGAATTGCTGCTGCATCTAATACTGCATTTGCTCCTTTTGGCGCGGATGCCGTAGTGATTTTTGGCAAACCTGCATTTACCAAATTTTTGTTCAACATAACAAATAAAGAATTTCCGCTTAGAACATTTGTATCACCCAATGCGTTTAGAGTTGGATAATTAGCAGCCTGGTCTACAAATGATTTTCTTTGCGTTTCTGTAAGAAGCCGCCAACCTGCTGAGATAGCACCAAAACTAGCGCGTACTAATTGTCTAGCTTCTGAGAACGTGTTCACAGGCATAACAAAGTTCTTTACATAAGAGCCTCCCCGGTTTCGAGAGTAAACGGAGCCACCTGCCTTTCCGGACATATTTGTAATTCCAATAGATGACATTTTGATTAATGCCATTCCAGCTGCCTGCTTAGCTGCATTGTGTTTAACTAAAAAATAGTCAGTAAATAAGGCAAATATGCCCACGAGAAATAAAAATGATTTTTTCATTTTAAAAGGATTTAATGGGTTAATGACTGCTAAGATAACATATATATTAATAACACCGTCAAACGACCGCCAAAACATTTAAAAAAGACCTTATCTTTAATAATATTAGACCGCCGACAAGCTAAAACAACACCGTTTTAAAATAAACACAAAACAATAACCTCAAGCCAAGGCACATTTTGCGCTTATGGAACTGCAGTCCAATAACATCCCTTCGGCACGAACACCCCACGGCAGCCTGCGCGGATGGTGCGACAAGTGGGGACGATATCAAGCAGTCGCATGCAGTCGGCAATTCACTTCGGGCATTGTTTCCGTAAGTGCAAAATGTGCCGGAGTGTGCTTGTGGTTATTGATGACTATATAAAAGAGGTGGGGCGAGCGGGGGTGGCGCGATTTTTTGCTTTTTCTGCAAAAATCGTGACACAACGGAGAAGCGAGAGCGGGGCGACCGATAGGAAGCTTGCCCCGCTTTTTTATTTACGAGGAGCGACGACGGCTTATGCGGCTGGTGGTGGGTTGGGAGGAGCGAGACCTTATAGACCCCGCCGTATCTGCCCCCAAGACGAAATCATCACAAGTACACGACCCAGCATCTGAGTAAGCACATAAGATACTGCCTAAATTTCGATAAATGCCAAGGGGTGCCTTTTTCGGCACTCCTTACTACTAGTGTTGCGGCTAGCTTTTTTTAGCTAGCGGCATAAACGGGATAATTATTACAAATGTTTCGTATCACATTGGTAACACAATATATACAGCCACCTTAATTTTAAATATTCATATTTTTTCCTATAGTATATGATTTATAGTAGTATAATATGTATTAGTTAGTAGTATATGATTATTTTGATTTATCTACAATCTACCGGAGGTTTCGGGTCTATTTTTTGTTCATTTATAGTGGAATGATCTATAGTATATGTTTAAGAGTAGTATTATATGTAGTAGTTAGTAGTATATGATTATTTTGATTTACCTACAATCTACCGGAGGTTTCGGGTCTATTTTTTGTTCATTTATAGTGGAATGATCTATAGTATATGTTTAAGAGTAGTATTATATGTAGTAGTTAGTAGTATATGATTATTTTGATTTACCTACAATCTACCGGAGGTTTCGGGTCTATTTTTTAGAAACCGCAATGGCAGGGATCATCAAAATCTATATATAACTGCGGTTTATTCTCGATTGCTAATTTAATTATATCATTCATTGACATACGATGCCTAAAAAATGTGTTATTATATTTTTGTTCCATTTCTTGGTACCATTCTAACTCTTTTTTTACGTCAGTTTTGTTAATCGTATCAATTAAATTTGGTAAACTTTTTTTATAGCATAACTTGCAATTACCGAATTTTGAATTCATATTTAATCTAAATGAATGATTATTCCAAAAACTGTCAAGTTCTGCTAGACCAATAGGATATTTAAAATGCGTAAGCATTGGACATATAATTTTGCCTTTCAATTCTTCAATTACTGATAATGTTATTCTTTTAGGCATATCTTCTTTTCGCATACCTAAACATTGTGCATATTTTACCGTTTTAAATACTGATTTTGCTTTTGCTCTAATAGGACGAGTTTTTAAATATGTAGAACAATATGGAATTGCTTCATTCGGCACACCGCACCAACTATTACGCTGCATATACTCTATCATCTCTTCAAATGGCTCTGAGTTCCATCTCATAGTATCCCACGTAACATCAGTAAACGATACTTTATTTGGATTAGAGTAGTTACCCTCAATAACATTAATTTTGATACTCCAATGCTTTTCAATATCCTGTAAAAATCGTATTGTTTCTTCTCTTTCTTGCCCTGTATTTGCAAACGTAAATATTATCTTATCGTAATTATATACCTCTGGATTAGATATAACTAAATAAGTACTTAATGCAGATGAGCGACCTCCACTTATTGAAACTGATAAAAATTTTGAATAGTCCATAAATTATATATTTTAAGTAGGAAATGGATAATGATCTAGTTTTGCCAGCGATGTTAAAATAGTTCGATGAAGTGCTACAAACCATTTCGGACACCTATCTAAACGTAAATATATAACTCTGCAGTAATCGAAGTACATATCTTTAACCGCATTAGATTTTTTCTTTAACTTCAATATAACATCCTTAATTTCGTCATACGCAATCTTATTTATATATTTCAATCTACTTAATGAATTGCTTCTTGCCCAAACCTTACCGAATGTGCTAATTCTTAACATCGTTACTTCATTTTTCATGTCGATTGGATTTTTTTTCACATCTTTAGTGATATACTTTGCCAAATAAATGCTTAGAGAACGCACATTTTGCACGCTTTTTACGTCGACAGAATTTGGACTTCTCCAATTTTGTGACTTGCCTTTAGCATAGGCTTGAGCATAGTTTTTGAAGAATTTAACTGCGTTTTCCCTG
>Ga0210041_1002808_pt1 | contig 14177 bp, 15 predicted proteins | sample CryGeymeta201503_FD_183973 | JGI IMG/M metagenome (GOLD analysis project Ga0210041, IMG submission 183973) | Groundwater microbial communities from Crystal Geyser aquifers in Utah, USA - Crystal Geyser metaG 2015-03 (SPAdes) (version 2) | ecosystem: Environmental > Aquatic > Deep subsurface >... | reverse complement strand
TGCAGGAGATTTTTCACATCCGGGCCAGCAGCGCCAGCAGTTGGCGTGAGTTTTAATCAGCTTGACACTAGAACACATGTTCTATATAATATTATCAGCATGTCTTTTATTGACCGCTTATTCTACCTTCTTGGTCACAGTCAAGACGTTGGACCCAGGCGTTACGAATTGGACGAGCACCTCCAGACCGTGCTTGAGGACCTCGCCCTGCAAGAACAGCGCCCCATGGAGGACGTACACGCGGACCTTATCTCGTCTGCACTCGCGCACCGGCACAGGTCCAACATTCTCTGGGATCACTGGCGATCCCTTTCGCCTCGTGAGCAAGATGTCACTGCCCTGACCTGCCAGGTTTGCACCAATCCCCAGATCGCAGCCCGTCTGCATATCTCAGTCGAGACCGTCAAAATGCACATGCGCAATACCCTGGTCAAGTTCCAACTGTACAGCAAATCTGAACTACGGCTTATCTCTCACAATTGGGATTTTGGCACTCTCATGGATACGTTCATCGAACCCAAAACCGGCGGCTGGATCCTCCTGGCCGGCCCGTGCAGCATGAATTCCACCATGCTGACTGCCATCGCCCATCTGGGAGAGCGCGGCGCTGTGCGCGTCCTGGATGGCGGCAACCGCTTCAATGCCTATACGGTGGCACGCGCCGCGCATGGACGACCAGACATTTTGGAACGCATCACTGTCTCGCGCGCTTTCACCTGCTACCAGATGCTCTCTCTCTTGGAAAGTACACCAGCCATTCCTGCCCCCTTCGTGGTACTGGATTTGCTCAACACGTTCTACGATGAGTCTGTCCAGGCCGGGGAACGGAAGCGATTGCTGCAGGCCTGCATCTCTCACCTGCACCGGCTGGGGCAGGCTGCCGGTGGGGTAGTGAGCATACGTCCACCGGCCGTTCCAAGCCAGGCCGCCCTGGAAATGCTGGACCTTCTCCAATCTTCGGCAGTGGATACTTTCTTCGTGCAAATGGCAGCGCCGGCTCCTGAACCGATGAGGTTATTCTAATGGGACGCACCCTGCCTTCCGCCACGCAGGTCTTCCTGCAAGAGCAAGACTCCTTCGCCCGCTTCCGGCGCGCCCTGCGCCGTTCGGACCAGCTGGCTCTGGACGACCTGTTTACCAGCGCCCGCCAGCACCTGGCTGCCGCGCAGTACGCCTCCCATGCCTTGCCCTTCGAAGTCTTCCTGCTTTCGATGCTCCTGGAAGAGCACAAGGAAGTCATGCGGCTTCGTCAGCAAGTGGACGAACTCATCTCCCGACAAAAATGACTGAGACGATTTACGGTTGGCTGTTCGACGTGTACCCGAATGAGACGAACCTGACCCTCTGGCTGATCGGCGAGGACGGGAAGCGCTATCGCTTCGTTCAGGACTTTGCCGCGGCAGTCTACGCTGCAGGCCCCGAGCGCAGGGCTGAGCGAGTAGACGAAGCCCCACGCCTGCGGGAGCTGTGGAAGTGGCTGGAAGCGCAGGAGGTGCCCGTCCGCCTGTCGCGCACGGAGCGGCGTGACGTATTCCAGGGGATGGTCACCGTCCTGTCTGCCGAAGTCCTGCAGTCCGCAAGATTGGATGAATTGTTCCGAAAAATGGTTGCTGCCTTCCCTGACCTGACCTACTACGATGCCGACATCTCCCTGCCGCTGCGCTATGCCGCAGCCTTCAACGTCTTTCCACTGGCGCGCTGCCGGCTGGATGTCCGGGGAGAAACGGTGATAAGCATTGTACCGCTCGACACCCCCTGGGAGCTCGACCCCGCTCCCGCGCCGCTGCGCCTCCTGTCGCTCGAACCGGACTGCGACCCGGCGCACGGAGAGCCGAAGGCGATCACCGTCGCCTACGAGCGCGTCCGGTATTCCCTGCCGCTCGAAAAAACGACCCCGCTGCTTGCCAGCCTCCATCACATCCTCGGTCGTTACGACCCCGATCTGATCCTGACTTCCTGGGGCGATACCTGGCTGATGCCTTTCCTGATGAAAATCTGTAAAGAGAGCGGGACCACGCTCCCTTTGAACCGAGACGAAAACCAAGCAGTCGTCGAACGGAAAGAGCATACCTACTTCTCGTACGGCCAGATCGTCTACCGCGGCCGGCAGGTGCAGTTGCGCGGACGTTGGCACTTGGATAAGCATAATGCCATGCTCTGGAATGACTATGGCTTGGAGGGTGTCCTGGAGATGGCGCGTGTCACCCGCCAGCCGGTCCAGGATGCTGCCCGGTTATCTCCGGGTACGGGGATTTCGTCAATGCAATTCGTCACTGCCCTCCAGAAAGGCATTCTCATCCCCTGGCATAAGCATCAAGCGGAGACGCCCAAGACGGCTATGGACCTCCTCCGGGCGGACATGGGAGGGATGGTTTATCAGCCAACCATCGGCCTGCACCGCGACGTGGCCGGAATCGACTTCGTCTCGATGTATCCGGGCATCATGGTGAGATTCAATATTTCGCCGGAAGTGCCGAGGGCGGGAACAGATCTCGAACCTGCTCCCGGCGAACCGGGGATCGTCCCCATGACGCTGGCTCCGCTCTTGAACAAGCGCCTGGCGCTTAAGTCGGCCCTCCTGACCCTCCACCGATGGGATTGTCGGAGGACAACTTATCAGGCCTTGGTAAGCGCAGAGAAATGGCTGCTCGTCACCTGCTTCGGGTATCTGGGTTACAAGAACGCTCGCTTCGGGCGGATTGAGGCCCATGAAGCGGTGACCGCTTATGGTCGCGAAGCGCTCCTGCGCGCCAAGGAAGCAGCTGAAGACCTGGATTATGAGATCCTCCACATGTACGTGGATGGGCTGTGGGTGCACAAAGATGGCTGCAAGACCCCGGCAGATTTTGAAGCCCTGCTGGCTGACATCACCGAACGGACCGGCCTTCCCATTTCTCTGGATGGCGTCTACCGATGGGTGGTGTTCCTGCCATCGCGCGTGAATGAACGGGTGCCGGTGCCGAACCGCTATTTTGGCGTGTTCCAGGACGGCTCGATCAAAGTGCGCGGAATCGAGTGCAGGCGCAGGGATACTCCTCCGTTCATCGCTAAGACGCAGATGACCATCATGGAGATCCTGGCAAAGGCCGAGGATGCGGAGCATTTGAAGGAAGTTTACCCAAAGGCTCTGGCTTTTGTGCACAGGGAAATGGAGGCGCTGAGAGCCGGGCGTGTGCCTCTGGAGAAGTTACTGGTGTCGCAAAAACTGAGCCGGGAGTTGTGCGAGTATTCTTCCCCCTCACCTGCGGCGCGGGCGGTGCGGCAACTGCAGGAAGACGGGAAAGTGGTGCGGCCCGGGCAGCGCGTACGATTTCTTTTCACGCTGGGAAAACCGGGGGTACGTGCGTGGGATGTACCAGAACCACCGGACCTGCGCTACGTGGATGTTAAACGCTATCAAACCCTGCTCAAGCGGGCGGTCGAGACAGTCCTGGCGCCCATCGGGCAAAGCGTGAACGGCGGGAAAGATAAAGAATGTCCATATCTATTCCCCGTTAAAAACATCAAGCCGCTGGGGGAGGGGGGCACCCAACAGCTCGACGTCCACAATTTATCACCGGATCATAGTTTCCGCAATGCCATTCAAGGAAGTGAACGATGAAAAACGCCCTTTTATTGTAAAGTGAATAACGTATAGACACAGTAGACAAAATCTTGCTTGACAAACGAACATTAGTTCTATATAATAACAACACAGTATTATGGAGAATATGCTATGGAAGTACGGTTATTGAAAGGAAAAGAAGTCGCAGCAATGCTCGGGGTAAGTACTTCTTTTGCTTATCTTCTGATGAAACGCGGCGACATCCCCATTGTCCGAATGGGCAGTGCAGTGCGAGTGAGGCCCGAGGACTTAGAGCGGTACATCAATGAAAAAGCGGCGCAAAATGAAAACCCATTCAGTCTTCGGGCGCGCTAAGTACAATCATGACAATGACAGACAGCTTCTTACGGGTGTTCATGAGATCAGTGCCTTAATCGGGTACAATCTACTTACTCCGTATCTGAACCTTACCAGTCGAATAGCACAAGCATCATTTCTCGTTCCTCCATTCTGGATCTCCAAAGTCACAGAAAGGAGGAATCAATATGGCTAGAAGGCGAGGCAACAACGAAGGTTGCATTTACCATCGTAAAGACGGTCGGTGGTGCGCCCAGGTCAGCATAAGCGGTAGACGCCTGACCAAGTACAGCAAGTCCCAAAAGGAATGCCGGGATTGGATCAAGGAAACGCTGACGAAGATCGGGAACGGGCTGACGTTCCAGGGAACCCAGATAACGCTGGCGAAATTCATTGAAAGCTGGTTGGACGGCAAGGAACTGAGCCGCAGGCCGCAGACGGTGAGCCAGTACCGCGCGCTGACCAAGCAACACATCCTACCGCTGATGGGGGGAATACGACTGCAGGATATCCAGCCGGCGCATTTGAAGCAGTTATACCTGGCGAAAAAGGATGAAGGCCGGGGTGCGCGCACGGTGCAGATGATCCATACGGTAATGCACGCGGTGCTGAAACAGGCGGTGAAGGAAGGTATCCTGGGGCGCAATCCGGCGGATGCAGTGGAACGTCCGAAGGTGGAGCAAACCGAACGGCATATCCTGACCGAGGAGCAGGCCCAACAATTGATCATCGCGACGACGGGCACGCGCTACGGTACGCTCATATACATGGCGCTGATGACCGGGATGCTCGAGGGCGAACTGCTCGGTTTGAAGTGGTCGGACGTGGATTGGACGAAAGGCCATCTGCACATCCAACGGCAACTGCAGGTGAAGAAGGTGGATGGGAGCGTGCTGGTCCCGCCAAAGACGAGGGCAGGCGTCCGGAAGATCAAGCTGGGTCAGGGAACCCTGGACCGGCTGGCCATGCACCGGGAACATCAGGAGCTGCAGAAGGAAGCAAGCAGGGCTCTCTGGGTGGAGAACGATCTTATCTTTCCGAACACGATCGGGAAGCCGATGTCGAGCCGGAATATGTATGCGGATTACAAGCGTCTGCTCAAGGAGAACAGCTTGCCGGATATCAATTTCCATGCCCTGCGGCACACGTCGCTGTCGTTCCTGCTGGATATGGGGATGCCGGTGAATACGGTCCAGAAGCGGGCGGGACACTCTAAGGCGAGCGTCACCACGGATACATACGGTCACTCCCTGGCGCATTCGGATGATGAGGCAGCGGAACGGATCGAAGAGCTGCTTACGCCAGTTGCAGTCAAATTGCAGTCAAAATGATGCCTTCAGAAAGGAACCCCCATATATGGCGGTAAGAGTTAATTAAAACCCCTATATATGGCGGCAATAGAACTATATGGAAGCAGTGGAAATATCCGGGAACGACTCTTAATCAATCGGTTCGGGGTTCAAGTCCCCGGGCGGTCACAAAAGCCCCCGTTCGGGGGTTTTGCTTTTTTGCCGGCAATTCGCATGGTATAATTTGCCCCGCTCCGAAGGATGGAGCGCACTGGAGAGGTCGCGTAGTCTGGCCTAGCGCGCACGCCTGGAGAGCGTGTTTCCCGAAAGGGAACGCGGGTTCGAATCCCGCCCTCTCCGCCAGAAAAGCCCTCCCGTTTGGTTGCGGGAGGGCTTCACTATTAGATCATGGATAGGTCTGCGCCAGGTAATCAACCAGCGTCTGCTTTTCCTGTGCATTGAGCTGCGCGCCGTTGCCAACCATCTTCTCAACCGTGGCCGTCCATTGGTCAGTAGTTTTATGCGCCGAGGTGACCCGGTCCAGGTTATGGCAAACCGTGCAGCGTTCCTGCAGGAGCGCCTGGCCGTCGAGCGTGGTCGTGGCGGGTTGACCGCCGGTAGAGGCGGCGGGAGTCTGGCTCGTTCCGCAGGCCGCCAGGAACGCTCCTACCAATAGAACCAGGAGCAGGATGCTGATAAGGGAAGTGGTGCGTTTGTTCATTTTTTTTTCTCCATATCTGAATTGCGGACAATTCTACCTCAAATAACCGTAAATATACTAATGAATTTCCCCTTCTCCTTGGTTTGCGTTCTCAACGCCATCAACTTTTGCGCGGACTGTTCGTCGGGCGGACCGGTCAGGAATGCAATGTTGAGCGCCGCTGCCCCATTGAGTGCGGCTTGCCGGAAAGGTTTGTAATCCGCAATGGCGGCTAATTCGGCCTCGGAGCGGATAAACGTGGCGACGTCGTACCCCAAGGCTTCTCGCAACTTGGACTCGATCATTCTTTCCAGAATTTCGACATCTTCCGTTGTTGCTTGAAAGACGACATTGCCGCTCGCAATGAAAGTCTCGACGCTGGAAAAGCCGAGCGACTCGAAAAGCTGGCGCAGGTAATCCATCTTGACGGTGTGACCGCCGACGTTGATCGCTCGAAGGAAGGCAAACAATCGTGACATGCTACAGACCTCATTCCCGAAGATGGTCACAACAATATAGATCACCCCCACAACGGGCAACACGCCAGCGGCGGGACCGGCGAGACTCCTTCCCAATTATCGCGCCATTTCTGGCACTTGGGTTGAGCCTGTCGAAACCAAACGCGCGCCGTTCGCGAGCGGAATCTTACAGTGATCTTTCAGGTAACGGTCGGTGGGTTGCCCTTTTCATCCGATGGCAACAGGCTGATGAAAGATTTTTACTTCGCGCTGAATACGGTCACTCAGTTCTCCTTCTGCGACTTCGAGATCATAGCGAACCTGTAAACGAAGCCAAACTGCCGCGCTTGTGCCAAAGTAGCGCGCAAGTCGCATGGCAGTATCTACTGTGATCGAACGTTGACCATTGACAATCTGGCTGATGCGAATGGGCGTTACGCCAATATCATGCGCCAAACGATATTGGCTCAAGCCGAAGGGTTTCATGAAGTCCTCGAGCAGAACTTCACCTGGGTGAATGGGAGATAAAGTTTCGTCCATCATATTTCTACTCTCATCTGTGATAATCCACGATTTCGACATCTCGGGCTTTATTACCAATCCAATCGAAACAAATTCGCCATTGGTCGTTTATCCTGATGCTATACTGCCCAGCTCTATTGCCCTTTAGTTTCTCAAGCCTATTACCGGGTGGAGCAAGTAAATCCTGTAAATCTTCGGCATCTTCCAGATAAAGCAACTTACGGCGGGCAGTACGCTGGATATCTTTTGGCAGCTTTGTGGCGGTTATGCCAAGGAATATTTCCTTTGTTTCGTCGGATGCGAAGGATTCGATCACAAGACGATAGTATCACGAAACGATAACATTTTCAAGCCCCATACTTCTGGAAGGCAAGCCAACGGATTGGCTCACCGCCAGCGGCGGGACTGGCGAGACTCCTTCTTGATTATCGCGCCACTTCTGGCAAAACGCGCCTGATTCGCGGGCGGCGATGCCATTGTCCGCTGGAGACGAGGTTGGGCGCTGGTTTATTTTACAAAGCCAATAGCCTTGAAAGTGTTGATTTCACTCAAGTCACTTTATGCGGCTATTTTACTTGGGAGTCCATTTTTCTCCCATTCCTGCTGCGTCGAATAACTCATCAAAGAATACCTGTACATCTTGGACAGCTTTTGAGCAATATTCTGCCGATATTTGAAGTGCATCCCTCTCGGAGAATTCTTCGTTGCCAGTTGAAAGTCCGATATTTGCAGATATCATGTTTTGAATATGGGCTTTGTCTTTGTCCCGCAAGTCTTTTGGCTTGCCCATAGTGTGTACGATACAGTTTCTTACTACTGATAAATCTCCAACTTTTTTCCAGTGGACTTTGCCCTCGGGGATGCTAGCAAGTTTATGCACGTAAGCTTTGGAACGCTCGATGATGTCACCTCTGAGGTCGTTAGCCTTTAGCGATAAGTTATGCTCCTCCTGTAGAGTTCTGCAAAACTCCGTCAATTGCTTTTCGACAACAAGAAACAAAAGCACTATGAAGGAATACCTGAGTGAACGCAGAAAGTAGTAGTTATAATTCCAGTGCAGTTCGTCTATCGCAACATCATACTCTGCATACTCTACAGACTCCTGCTTTGCCCATTCTTGTACTTTCTCAAACTCACTTTGCTGAATAATGGGTATCTGGGCTTCCAATTTTTCATGGTAATCGGCTAAACCGCGAAATAAGCCTTCTGTCTCGATGCGAAAAAAATTGATAACCATAATTCACCATGTATTTATGTGGATGTTAAGAAGCGCCGAACTCGCGGACCAGCCGCTTATACAGACAGCATAATGGCTTATATGCTCACCCACGCTCAAAGTATAGAGTAAATCCACGCGAAATTCAATACCCCAACTGCCACTGTCCCTCACATGCTATGCTTCACCTCGAACCACCTGAACTCCCCCGTCGGTGTTTCCCATTCTACGTTGCTGCTCGATCAATTTGCCCTTCCTCCCTTGTCGGTGAGATTCATCGGCAGGCGCGGCATCCTTTGCTCTGCACCTACTTCAACAAGCGAACATAGCCCGCTTGCTCGAAATTGTGGTCTGTCGTCAAAGCTTCCATCGTACCGCGCTGTTGCATTACCACGAAACTCGAACAGTCAACCAGACTCCACTCCTTGTCCGGGCGTTCTGCAAGCAACTGCCATGCCTGTTGGTCGAGAGTAGTGTCTATGTGAACAATCACGACATGCGGCGCCCCCTTCAATCGCTCGATAAACGCGATAATAGAAGGCCGGGGAATACGAAGCGGGCTGGTCAGCAGCGCGACAAGTTCGCCAAGGATGTAGTTAGTGGTAACGAACTTGTACCCTTGTCCTCGCCTCCCGCGATATATCTTTTTTGCCAACGAATGGTACGCTTGCGTTGGATCAACCAAATGACCCCATCCAGCAGTATCTACGAATATCTCAGGCATCTATCCAGCTTCGCCTTGCTTACCATGCATCGTTTCCAGTATGGACTTTCCGATATGCTGATCGTGTTCATCCGCCCAACGTGGCACGCCGCTGCTGAACGCGCCGATGAACTCCTCTAATGGATCGTAGATAAGACGATTGATCGTAGCAGCCAACCACTCGGCAGCCAACGCTTCACGCGGTCGCCCTTCTTGCTCTGCGGTCTTCGTCAGCACATCATACACATTGTCTGGCACTTCCAATAATAGTGTATGTTCCATATCTCATCACCTCTAAAACGGATTTTACCACAGCACGGCGAGCCGCGCCTAACTCGCGGATTAGCCGCTTATCCGACGAACTACCGGCTCACACGCTATGCTCCACCTCGAACCACCTGAACTCCCCTGTCGGCGTTTCCCATTCCACGCGGGCATCCTCCACATGGGAGCCGCGCGGGCCGCTTTGGACCGCCTGGGCGAACTCTTCCAGCGCGGCGCGCTCGCCCTCGGCTACGGCCTCGACCTGTTCGTAGCCCAGGTTGCGCACCCAGCCGGTCAGGCCCAGCATCGTCCCGGTCTGCTGGACGAAGGCGCGGAAACTCACACCCTGCACGCGTCCGCTCACCCAGATGTGGAGGCGCGCCCTCTCACCCGGATCGGTTTGCGTCATTCCTTGCTCCTTTTCCTGGCGGTCCAAAATCCCCAGGCCGGGAAGGCCAGGATCACCAGTAGGACGATCAGATAGGGAAGAAGGTTGCGAAAGGCCAGGCTGCCCACGTTTTCGCCCAGCGCTTCCTGCCGCCACTGTCCGTCAATCTGCGAGAGCGGACTGCCAAAGGCGCGCAGCGCGCCCTGCTCGCAGTCCAGGCCGTCAGCGTAAGCCTGGATCAGGGTCAGCAGGCCCGAGGTCCCGTACGTATCGTGCAGGTAACGGGTGAAGGAGGCCGATTCAGCGTAGGCCAGCAGCGCACCCGAAGCGTCCTGCGGGAAGAGTCCGCACAGGTCGGGGATCGGCAGCAGGGTCTGATTCTGGGCAGCGATTCCCAAAACCTGTACGTAGTCCGCGTTCGGATATAGTTCTGCCAGCGAAGCGATCCCCTCGCGCAGCCATGCCGGCAACTGGTTGTAGGCCGCGCCGGTGTGACGGTAGAGCAGCACGTGCGCCAGCTCGTGCGGGATCTGCCGCTGCATGGCGCTGGTTTGCTCCACCCCCGGTGAAATGGAGACCAGCACCACGCCCAGGTCGGGGCTGGCCTGGCCGGCCAGCCAGGACTGCCCCCCCAGGCTCAGGGCGTTCTGCACGTCGGTCGGGGTGGCGTAGACGTAAATGTCAATCGGCTCGCTCTGCGTGGCGGGGATCAAAGCGTTGACCGCCAGCAGGCCGAGGTGCGTCACGTCGAAGGCGGCCTGCCCGAAGCTGACCTCCCCGGCGTACCAGTGCAGGCGCACGGAGGCGTCTTCCAGCGTCTGCCAGGGGAAGCGGTTGTCCACGTAATCGAAATAGAACTGCTGGCTGGTGTAGACTTCCCCGCCTTCCAGCGTCAGGCGGAACCAGAAGGAGATGCGCGTGAACGGGCGCAGCAGCCCGGCCGAGAGCGGGTACTGGTAACTGGTCATCCCGTCCGCTCCGATCTGGATCGGCGCGACGCGCGTATTGGGGTCGCCCTCGACCTGGAACAGGAGCAGCGCTTCTTGGATGGTGGATTGGGACTGGATGCGCGCCGTGAAGGTGATCTGCTCTCCGAAGCTGTACTCCACCCCGGCCTCGGTCACAGCGACGGCGGACTGCGCTCGGGCTGGTTTGCAGAACCCAAGCGTGATCGAGGCCGTAACGATGAGGCAAAGGACGCGGCGCAAGTTACCTCCCCAGGTAGAGCAGGAGCGGGGTCAGGGTGAGCGGACTGAGCAGGGTCGTGGTGAAGACGATGGCGGTCACCAGGGATGAATCCAGGTTGTATTCGCTGGCCAGCACGGTGGTCAGCACTGCGCTCGGCATAGCCGCTTCGGTGACGCCGGCCTGGCGGGCGGGGGCGTTCAATCCGAACAGGCTGCTCAGGCCAAGCCCGACGAACGGTCCGACGAGCAGGCGCAGGACGGCGCCGATGCCCAGGGCGCGGATGTTTTTGGTCCACTCGGCGCGCTGTAATTCCAACCCAAGCAAGATGAGCATGAGGGGGATGGCCGCGTTAGCCGCCAGCGAGACGGTGCGCGCCAGCGGCGTCGGCAGTTGCCAGTCCATGCGCATCACGAGCATGGCCGCCAGGATGGCGTAGGTGGCAGGCACTTTCAATAGGCCGAGCAGGCTCTCTTTCAGGTTCAGGCGCCCGAGCGAGGCGATCAGCACGCCGGCGGTGTTGATCAGGATCGCGTTGGTCACGAAATAGACACTGGCGTAGGCCAGCGCCTCTTGCCCAAAGGCGAACGAGATCAGCGGCAGGCCGTAATTACCAGAGTTACCGAATAGGCTGGTCAGTACCACCACGGTCAATCCAATGCGGTCGAGGCGCAAGATGCGCCCGGCCAGGTAGGCGAGACCGGCTACCAGGAAATTGACCGCCGCCGCGTAGCCCATCATCAGGCCGATGCGGTCGAGCGAGAGCTTGCTTTCCATGAGCAGGTTGAAGACCAGGATCGGGCTGAGGATGTAGAATGTGACCCGGCCTATCGGGCGGGGTTCGACCTCGAGGAATTTGCCGAGCAGGAAGCCCGCCCCGCTGATGATCAGGATGGGCAGGAGGTTGTTGGTGAAGGTTTGTAAAAGTTCGGTCAAGGGAATTCCTGGTGTGATGAAATTTTAGCGGGAGGAACCCGTTTTCTCCGAGAAAACGGGTTCCTGGCGGCATATTACTTCTAATCGTCCTCGAAGTCGAGTAAATCCAATCCGCTGACCTCCTCGGTGAAGGCCAGGTTTTCCAGCGCCTCTTCGAGGAACTCGGTCTCTTCCTCGTCATCTTCCGCCATTTCCAAAAGCTCCACGAGCCGGTCGTTGACTTTCTCGCCGCCGATTTGGGTCAGCGCCCAGATGATCTCGTGCCGGGTTTCCACGTCCTCCTCGTCGGCCAGCATATCGAGCAGGATCGGCCGGGCGGAGGCGAGCGCCAGCTCACCGGCGGCTCGCAGCGCTTCGAGACGGATGGCCGCGTTCCGGTTGCGCAGGTTGGAAAGCACCTGCTTTCCCCAGCCTTCGTCGCCGGAGCGGCCCATGGCAAAGAGGGCGCTGACTTTCCAATCGGCGTCTTTTTCAGCGTAACCGGCTTCAATGAGCGCGGACACCTCCGGCCGCGACGACCAGCCCAGCGCTTCCAGGGCGCGCCGACGTACCAGGGTGGCTTCGTCAGAATGGATGATCGCCAGCAGGCTATCTTCGACTTTATGGAGAGTCTGCTCCGCTATTTCCTCGATCTCACCCAGGTAGATGAACATGCCGAGGGCAGTGGCGGCTGCCGCGCGGACGTTGGAGTCGCTGTCTTCGGTCAGGATTTCGAGGAATGTCGGCACCAGCCTGGCATCCTCACATTCCCACAGCAGACGCAGGGCCTGGATGCGCACCTGGGGTTCGGGGTCTTTCAGCAGGGGGCGCGCCAGGTCGTCGAAGTAAAGCAGCGTATCTTCTTCGGCCAGCTCCTCCAGGTCCGCGAGCAAGGCGAGTTGGCGGGCGGGCGAAACCTGCGGCCAGGCCTCGAGCAAAAGTTTCAATTGCCCCGGCTCAATGTCCGAGAACAGATACAGGTAATGCGGCGGGAAGGGCTGGGAGTCATCCAGGAGGGCATCTACAACAATTTGAAAAGCAATCTTCTTGGTCATCTCGGAGCCTTTTATAGTATTACCGCTTGACATTTGCGCGATCCGCGAGAATCTCTTGTATCATGTCGCTGCGAGCCGTCCCGAGCGGAGCGTTCTTCAGCGTAGTCGAAGGATGGCGAAGCAGTCTCCCGGCCTGCGAGGGGATTGCTTCGGCGGAAGAGCACCGCTTCGCAACGACACCCAAGTTGGTTGCGGTTGGAAGCCGCGCTATGCTTTGATGTGAAATCGAATTAATTACGGCAGGTTGATCGTCACCGGGTGGATAAAATCCAGGATGTAGAAATATCCGAGTAACGCCATGAAAATCATCAGGCCTACTCCGTGGACGATCGCCTCGAACTTAGCCGGGATGCGCCGCCGGACGATGATCTCTGGCAGGGTGAACAGGATGCGCCCGCCGTCCAGGGCCGGGATCGGTAACAGGTTCAGGATGCCCAGCGAGATGGTGAGCGAGATGACCGCCATCAGTGTGTAATTCGTCGGCTGCTGGGTTTCGCTCGTCGAGGGGGTCTCGCGGCTCTGGACATCGCGTGAGACAGTTTGTTGGAAAAGGTTCCAGATGCTGCGCGGCCCGGCCAGTTGCGCTTCCTGCGGCTGGATCGCGCCGGCGACGATCTGGCCTGGCAGCGCCAGCAGCTCGCGGATGCTCCCGTAGGTGGCATCAAAGCTAGGGGATATTGTCTCGAACCATGAACTGGTCGGGTGCAGTGGATTCCCCAGCAAGACGCCCATGGCGCCTTGTCTTTTCGTGCGACTGCTCAATGGGGTTACACTCGTCTCGATCTGTTGGTCGCCACGCTGGAGGTTGAGGCTGACCGGCTGGTCGAGGTGGGCGCGGATGATGGCCTGCAGCCTGGAGACGCTGGGAATGCTCTCTCCAGCCGCGGTCAGGACCGTATCGCCAGTTTTTATCCCGGCCATTTCGGCCGGCGATCCCGGCGAGACCTCCGCGATGACGACGATGTGGGTATTGGGTACGCCGATCTGGTAGAAAAGGAACGTATAGGCCACTACCGCAGCCAGCAGGTTCATGGTCGGGCCGGCCAGCAGCACGGCGATGCGCTTCCAAGGGCTGGCAGCCGCCATCCCGCCTGGTACGGATGGGTCGTCTTCGCCCTTGATGCGGTTGAAGCCGCCCAGCGGGATCCAGTTCAGGGTGACTTCGGTGCCGGGTCTGGCCTCGTTGAGAATCCCGCTCACGTGAATTTCGCCGGGCTTGGGGAAATCTTTCGAATGTTTCACAGGCGCAGCCCCGGGCCGGGCTGAGGCCGGGTCGTGTTCGGGGAGCGGGTCGGGCCGGTACTGTCCATCTTCCGTGGCCGCAAAGGCAATCGTACGCAGCACCAGCCTGCCTTTGACAGAATCGGCGGTGGCATCCACCGGGCGGTGGAGGGATGTCTTGGGGTCGAACGGCAGGTCGAAATTGAGAGGCAGGACAAGACATTTTTTCCCAACCAGGATCGTTCCTTTGCCGCGCCAGAGCCGCAGAAGGCGCGGCGGGAAGCCGATGCCAAACTCTTCCACCTCGATGCGCAGCAGGCGCGCGGCAATAAAATGGCCCAACTCGTGGACGAGGATCAT
>Ga0210041_1002790_pt1 | contig 14235 bp, 16 predicted proteins | sample CryGeymeta201503_FD_183973 | JGI IMG/M metagenome (GOLD analysis project Ga0210041, IMG submission 183973) | Groundwater microbial communities from Crystal Geyser aquifers in Utah, USA - Crystal Geyser metaG 2015-03 (SPAdes) (version 2) | ecosystem: Environmental > Aquatic > Deep subsurface >... | reverse complement strand
CTAATCAAAGCCGACACATCATCCAAAATAGGTGTTAAGAATCGAAGGCTAAAAGCTGGATGGGATAATGATTATTTGGAAAAGCTGCTAATCGGAAAATAACCTTTTTTAATGCGATTGCCCTGCGTGCCTGGGTCTGGTAGTCGTAATAGGCCTTTTCATATGGTTCCATCACTTACTTCAACTGCTCCCGCACAAAGTCCTTGGCCTTTCTAATCAGGTCATATACCGGTCGCAACAGGGTAGAGTGAAAGCTGATTCTTGTATGCTCTCCGATCAGTTTCCCTTTGTAAGGAAAGGATGCACCATAAGCTAAATCTGTTTTAGACAAAACATATTCACCTGAGTAACTGGTGATGAAGTATGTAACGTAGCGATCATTCTTTATTTTTTCCAAACGCGTTTCATACTCTGCAAACAATTCCTCATACTCATTCAATACAAAGAAACTGTTCGTTTCGGTCACTGCAACCAACTTATATCCCTTCGACTCTCCCACCCTGACCAGCGCAGAAACAGAACATCCGAAGTAGTTGTTTTCTGCCGCGACCAGATCAATCTCAGCTGGAATAGTTGGATTATGCTCGCACACAACCACTCTCGGGCGAATCGTTTTAAGGCTCTCAAAGATATAGTAGTCATTGCCATCAATATCGATGGAAAGCAGGTCAATCTGCTCCGTGACCCCTTCTTTATCCAATAAGGCTTCCAGAGTTGAATCACCCGAACTCTGCACAAATGCACAAATACAGCTGCAGTTATATTCACTAACATTTTTCAGCAGCCGTTTATAGCGCCTTTGATTGCCTTCAATCAACACCCCTCTCCAGGACTTTGTCCAGAGATTCGCAGTGTTGGCCATATGAAAACCGTCCCATGCGCCAAACTCAACACACAGCTTCGACTTCGTACCAATAGTTTCGAAAATTCGCTCAATAATGCCATCCTCTCCAAACTGGGAGTAAACGTTTGAACGATAATCAACTAGCTTTTGCATATTCAACCTTCACCGGGTAATTATTCGGAAAATATTTGACGTACTTTACAAAGGAGCGCTGACCATCACTACCTTATAAAGAAAATGCTCCGTATTTTCCACATAGCCGATATAGTAGTTAATCCGGTCCATCATTAATACTTAATTCAATATTTTGATATGTTTGGCCCCGCAATGACTGGACTGACTACCACAAGAGGCCAGCCTTAGTCACTAAACAGATCACCTCTCTGCTTCTGCAACAAACTGGATAAACATGAGAACATTGGGTAGAGTAGAGAGCTGGCGTAAGGCCAACCCTCCCTCATCAAACCGTGCATACGGTTTTCCCGTACACGGCTTTCCGATGTTCTTCATGCCTAGGCATGCGCCCTCTTCCAAGGGGCTGTTGTTGGAAGCTTAAACAATCCATGATGATCATACAGCACTCGATTCGGAAACCTGCCCTGACCAACTCTTCTGGCCTTCACTTTATGCCGTTTGCGTAAATGTGCACGCATCCGCTCTTCTACATGTCGTTTAACATCACCAAATATTTGCGTGCTGTTAGCTGATGCCGCGCGTGAAAAAAAACAGGCCAAACGTGCGATAATTACAGATCGCCGATATTACACCATGCGTAATACTATTTCATATTCAGACCATTAAGATAATGTACCTCACAGCCCGATTGCCTCTTTTTTGGCGCGGCCCCAGGCGCGGCAGCTTTTGACATAATCGTTGTAGGCCGTGCTTTCAACGCTGGGCGCGAGTTGCAGCATTTTGATTTCATCTCCGATGCTGTAGCGCTCGGCGATCATGGCGCACACACGGGCATTGATGAGCCGCACATGCGGGCTGGCGGCGGCAATGGCTGCCAGCAGCGCGGCGTCTATTGCCGCCGCCACCATTTCGATCTCCGCCGGCTGTTCTGCAGGCAGGGTGGTGTTGGCTGGCAGGTGGACATATGTAATGCCGTCCAGCGTCGCCAGCTCGGTGGCTCCGTCCGGCAGGTGCAGCTCGCGGCTGATGTTTGCGTCGGTATATTTCCGGTATGCGTGTATAGTCATGATAGTGCTCCTTTGCGTAGTGCAGCATGTGCTGCAGAGAGTGTGTTTTGCCCGCGTGTCCAAGGATGGAGACCACGGCAGCCGCATTGCCGCGCCGGACTGCCGCGCGGAATTTATGCATGGACCCCATCGCTATCGCTCATGGTCTCAAAGATACAAGGCCGCGCGCATACCCCCGCCAGTGGTCGAGGTGATCCGCGTACTGCTGAGATACAGCGCCCACAGCCCCGCATCCGACGCACCGGACCAGCCGCCGCCGGAGAGCGGGCACATATCGTTTAGCTTATAGTCCCATATCTTATCATTGCCGAAGCCGTTGGTTCCGCCAATGCCGGCGGCGAGCGGGCCACCGAGCCCGGCATAGTTCCAGGCATTACCGGATACCGCAGCGCTGAACACCTGCGCTGCCGCGTTGCCGTACTTGATCATGCGATTGGCTCCGGTCGCCCATAGTGCCTCGTAGGTAGCGCCGAGACTGGTATACATCGCGGCCAGTCCGGTCGCGCCCCAGAGGTCGGTCGCCAGTGTGTTGCCGCTGGTGAAATCCTTCATCGCCACAGCCGTGTCGAGAATATACAGATTGGCGCCGTTCGATGTCAGGCCGGGAGTAATCTCCCACATGTTGCCGTTCAGGTCCGCTATGCCGCAGTTCTGCCCATTGTGCGTTGTGCGCGCGAACAGGTTCGCCGAGCCGGTTTTTGCGGCATTTATATAACCATCCGAGATATACAGAATACCGCCGTCCTGCTGGTCACCGAGCGCATTATTGTTGCAGCCCTTCGGGAAGTTCGTGACGCCATCAGCATCATACCATGCGCACCATGTCGCGGCCGTTGCTGCGCGGGCGTGCGCATAGGCGAGCATGGCGCATGCGGCGAACAGGAAGCGCGTATTGCAGAAAAACGACGCACCGCGCGTTTTTGCCGCATCAATCGCGCCATAATATGCATTGGCCGGGGAGCCTGTCAGGTTCGCGAACGGGTTATGATCCACGTGACTGGAGAGCGGTTTGCCGTTTTTAATCGATGATGCGATGCCGCCGTTGTTCGAGCAGAGGTATTTATCCGTGAACACGCCGGACTGCACGGCGCCGCCGTCGTAGAATGCCCGGTGCAGTGCGTAGCCGGCAGCATTGGCCTCGGCTACAGAGCTGTAGGCACTGAACGGCTGAATGTCGATGTCGTTGAGCGCCAGTCCGTTGGCACCGGTGCCCCACTTGTAAAAATACGCCGGTATCCAGCACATGATCGAGCCATCGGAATACTGATAGTTGCCGTAGTTGTCCGACGCCGGATCGCGTGTGCCTGAGAGCTCGACCATGCCGGAGGGCAACGGGCCGGGACAGATGCCGACGCCGAATCCTTGCTGACCGGGAATGCCGATGCTATTTGTCGATCCGGCGGCACCGCTGCCGATCGATATGCCGGTCGGGAATGCGACGGGCTGGCCGTCCTTGCCGGTGATGCTGCGCACATTCAAATTACTCATTTAATCCTCCTCATTTCTTAGATGATTGTCCAGTTGGCCGTGTCGGCCACTGTTACGTCAATGCCCTCGCTGATTTCGAGCGGCCCGGCTGAATAGCCGTTGTATCCGGCCGGTACGGTGATGTCCGCGGTGATCGCGGAGGGGTTCATGCGCAGTGCTGGGTTCAGGTCCGGATTCGCGGCCAGCGCCGCTGTCCACGCGGCCTCCGCCGCGATCCTGTCCTCATCCGCATTCAGCGCATCCTGTGCTGCCGCCGCTGCTGCCGCCTCCGCAGCTGCCAGGGCATTCTGAATCGTTACAGTGTCGATCAGCATGCCCGCAGACGTGATAGACCCGGCAACAGTGAGCGGGCCGCCTATATCTGCGGCCCCACCGATATCTGCGTTGCCTGTGATGGCCAGATCAACGGCGGTAATGTTTCCAGCGATATCTGCGTTGCCTGTGATGGCCAGATCAACGGCGGTAATGTTTCCATGCGTGCCATCGGTGTTGTGCTCGGCGCCGAGCTTCGCGTCGAGATCGTCCATGAAGCTGCGTAGCCATTTGCCCCATTGGCTCACTTGGCCAATGAGCGGCTTGAGCCAGCCGAAGTTCGTTGTTTGATCAGCCATCAGTTGACCTCCAAAAGTGTTATTTTTAATTCGTTGTTTGCTGCCTCATCGATATTTGCCGCCATCATGCGCAGCGGCCCGGGGTCTCCGGCCGGCAGCTCCACGCTTTGCAGCATGACGACATTGCCGGCGGCCAGGCGCATCAGCCGGTAGTTGTTATCCGCCGTCAAGGTCACGACGCGACGGCCGTCGGCATAGACATCAATAGCAGTGGCCAGCCGCGCCTCGCGCTCGGCGACAGGCATGCTCCAGCGATCTTCCAGCGGCTTGCCGGATATCGAGGCATCGTATTCGGCCACGCTGGCGGCATTGATGTAACCGCTCCCTTGCGAGAAATAGGCATTGCCGTCGTCGCCCTCGCCGCCGTAGCCTGCCAACATCACGCCGACGTTCACCAACTCACGCCAGCCGCGCCGGTAGGTGAGCGAGCCGTGCTTGATGTCGCTGTCGGAGATCCATTCGACAGCCTGCTCCCCGGCGGCCGGCTCAGGCACCATCGAAAGCTGATTGCCGACACGCAAAAACTGCGCCTCGAGCAACCAAGCGACTTCGGCCAGCAGTGTGGCCGCCTTTTGCGGCTTGGAGAGAATCCGGCTGCCGCTTCGGTTCGGGAATTTGGTCTTCAGCGCCAGGATGGATTCGATATCGATGCGCTCGGTCGGCAGGTTGACATGATTGGTCAACAGGTCGATTGCGATATCTGCCAGATGCCAATCCACGCCGCTGTTGGTGGCTGCAGTATAGATGACGTCGGCCCAGACGGTGCCGTTGTCCTGCCACACGGCCGGGTCGGTGCCCGGCTCAACGGCGGCGCCGGGCCCGGAAGCGACCAGCGCCAGCCAGGAGCCGGAGCCGTGCACCGCGATGTCGTTGATGGCGTAATCCGTAACGTCGTTCCAGGAATCGCCGGCGTTCTCGGCCGGGACAGAGGCATCGGCGAGGCGGAAATCGTCCATTACCTCAATCTCGTAGTGTCCGCCTGTATAGCGTATATCGTCAACCAGGTAGGAGGAGACCTCCACCGTATCCTCAGTGCCGGCGAAACCAACCCGTCCAACCACCGGCTTGCCCTTGAGCGGCAGCGCCAGTAACGCATCCGATTCATCTCCCGGCAACAGGTCGAACTTGGTTCTGCTGCGCATGGCCACGGGTAGCGCAGGATTCAGTCCAGCCGAGAACGAGATTGCCGAATGCAGCAGAGGGAAGGCGATCTGCGACAGTCGCATCTGCCCGGCTTCGCTGGTGCGCGCCAGCTTGGCGGCCATGCCGAAGCGAATCGGATCACCGGCATATTTGACCGCCAGCTCGATCAGCTCCGGCGTCAGCGATTGCGATGCGTCTGATGTCATCGAGATGTGGAACAGCCAGCAGCGGTGCGCCGGCACTTCGTCACCGGATGCCACCTGGCCATAAAATATCCAGTTTGTTTCATCCGCCTCGGCGGCAATAACGGCCGAGTCGGTGTACCATGCCAGGATCGTCATCGAGGTGCCGTTCGGCACCCGGTCGGAGAATGTGACGTTGCCGCTGCCGGCGGGGATGCTGCCCACGTCGATGATGCGCCACAGCTCGCCGCTCCCGATATAACCGGGACGCCCTCCCATGCTGAAACGTCCGCCTCCCGCCTCAATGGTCCACTGCGATGCCGTCACGCTGAACGAACGGATGTTGATCGTGTGAGTGTAGTCATACGAAGTCGAAAAACCGAACGGGCCAGGAATGGTGCCGTTAGCCGGCGGTGTGTAATCGATGATCAGGGTATACTGCCGGTTGAAGATCAGGCCGGCGGCGAGATAGGTGAGCGTGTAGGTGGTAATACCGGCGGCCGGCATAAAGCTGGCCGCCCTGCCGATCTGGTTGCCGTTGGCGTCCACGATGCGGGCGATGCAGATCATCGACTGATGGCCGTCGTAGTCGGCGCGGATATTCAGTTCGTCGACGATTTGGGTGGCGCCGGCAACGAATGGAATCGCCATGCCCGGGTCGCGCCGCTTCACAGTGAAGCGCGTCCAGTCGTAGATGTGGTTCGGATTCCAGAATCCGCCGTAATGATAGCCATCTGTGCGATTGATGATGTAGGTGAACGATCCGACCAGATGATCCGGTCCGGCATAAGCCGAGGCTACAGGCGCGCCTGGTGCCAGTACCACGCTGCCTGGGTGGCGGTCGAAATCGACATTGCTGTCGCGTGCCTTCTGAGCGCCGGATGACGCGATCCATTGCGATTGTGAGACGATGCGGCTCGATGGCCCCGGACGACCATAGATATCCAGCCACCATTTCGGCACAGCGCCCAGCTGGCTGGCCGCCTCGATCAGCTCCTGGCTCATCGGCAGCATCTAGACCGACTCTTCCATCGGCAACTGCCAGGTACGGTAGTTGCCCGATCGAATGGGGGCCGGCACCTCTTCTGCCGGGTTGAGCATCAGGTAGCCGTGGAATGGCGCCGAGTCCGGCATCCAGAACCACCAGAAAGGCAGCGCCTCCTCCAGCTGCGCCTCGCGAAACATGTTGATCTCGATCATCTTGTCCGCCGTGATTCGGGCATCGCCGTCCCAGCTGGCTCGTCCCATCATCTGCCTGGCGCTGGTCCTGCGCACCAGCCGGCCGGACGATGCGCGGAATTTCGATCCGGTCCAGATCTCATTCTCCGGATCATAGCCGAGATCGAGCGGCGGCATCTCCAGCGCCGGCCCGAGAAACAGCTCTGGCACAACGAAGTCACCCGATGCATCCAGGCCATAGAAGGTCAGCCGATAGCGGTAGGCGCTCCCGACCAGCTCCGGCTCATGGTAGGCCATTTTACAGATCATCGATTGATGGGGTGCGGCGATAATGTCCTGCTGCTCGATCAGCTCCACCCAGGCTGCGCCGTTCCAGTATTCGAGTTGCACCTGTCCCTCTGCAAAGCGGAATCCCGCCTCATCATGCTGGTGCGCGCCGAGAACCAGAACATCCGGAACACCGAACCCGCCGAAATACCAGGCGCCGAACGACGTGGAGTCGAGCATCTGTTGTGGTGTGATATCCAGCTCCACCTGCCATTGGCCGCCGGCATCGGCGCGCGGAATCGCCAGGCGCAGCGCATCCCATGTCCAGGCGTTGTTGAGCGGTGCCGAGGAGCCGTCCTGCCCCAGGGTAACGCTGTAGCTGCTCACCAGGCTCAACTGGTTGTCCCAGCAGATCAGCGGCCAGTCGGTATTCTCGATCATCTCAGGCCGTCAGGCGCAAGTTCAGCTGCGCATCCATATTCTGCTGAATCATCGGCGTTATGCCGTCGGCAATCTTGCGCAGCGCATCCGGATTGTTGGAGATGGCATCCAGCGATCCCGGATCGGCTCCGGATATCCGGAAATCGATATCCATCTTGCGCGGCGCCGACTGATTGCTGCCGCCCTGGCCGAATGTCGCCGGCGCGCCGGTGCCCGGATTGATCGGCACCACATTGCTTGCGCCGGCTGAGATGGATGGCACGGATGCACCGCCGGATGCGGATGCTCCAAATTGCGCGCTGTTAATCTTCTGCGCATTGGAAATGCCGGCTGCGACAGCGGCGGCGGCGGCCACAGGGCCTAATATAAAACCGATGTATGGGATGGCAGAAGCCGAAGCGTAGGCGTTCATTGCGGCCCGGGCTGTGCTGATCGCATTCTCGCCCTGCGCGGCCGCCTTGCCGACCTCGAACATCGCACGGCCCTTGCTGTGCATCAGCCCGGAAATAGCCCCCAGCGCCGATGCGGTCAGGCTCAGCTTCTGATCAGCGGTCAGCTTATCGATAGCGAGCTGCTTCTTGCCGGTCTCTTTGTCGATCTCGACAAATGCGTCACTGAATGTGATCAGATTGCTGGCCAGGGATCCGAGATGAACAAGCTGGTTCTCCTGAGCCAGCTGCTGGAACTGCAGCTTCAGCCCGCTCGCCGCCTGCTCGGACTCATCCACCTTCTGCACCTGGCGCAGGCGGCTTTCGTCGTTGATCCGTTCGATCTCGAGCGCCGTAATCTGGGCGCGATCGATGCGTGCCTGTGTATATTGATCGTCCAGATCGGCGGTCCATGTCTTCTGATCGATCAGCCGCTGCCGCTCATCGGCCATCGCCTGCAGATCGCGATCAAGCCGGATTTGAGCTCGCTCATCATCGCTGGCCATCGCCTCTGCTGCAGATTGATTCAGGCGGGTGTATTTTGCCTGTTGCAGCGAGACAACCCTGTCGGTCTTCTCCTTCTCTTTAGCCAGCGCGGCAGCTGCAGATTCATTCACCCAGGCCTGATAGGCAGATTCAAGGCCCTTGACCCTGGCAGACCCTTCGCCATGCGCAGCCACCAGCTTCTGCCACATCTCCACATATTTATTGGAGGTTCTGGTGTAAGCGTCATCGTTGGCGGCCAGCAACTGCGCAGCAAAACGCCCGGATTCATCAGCCAGCTTCTTGAGAGCATCATTGTCGCCACTCTTGGTAGTGCCGCTCTTGGTAGTCGTATCAACACGGCGCTTGCCGTTATCCTTGCCAGCATCATTGTCGCCACTCTTGGTAGTCGTATCAACACGGCGCTTGCCGTTATCCTTGCCGATTTCCGGCAGCTTGATCTGATCGCCAGCAAGCTCTGCAGCCAGATTTGCCCGCATGTCATGCGCCAGCTTCTCAGCATCGGCAAGACGTTGTTTGAAGGCGCCGAAGTTTTTGACCGTATCGACCGGATTCATCAGTGCATCCCAGAGGATGCCGGCCTCGGTAGCAGCGGCGCCGGCGGCGGTACCGAACGATCCAATCTCGAAGATCAGCGGCTTGACAACGTTATTCACGCCCCGGGCAGCGATCTGATAGAAGCCGGTCAATGCCGGCGTCAGCGCTTCACCAAGCGATGCTGCCGCATCATCCTGCGCCTGCACCATGCGGGCTTGCGCCCCCTGCAAACCGGATGCCGCTCTTGCCGCATTGCCGAGCTGCGCTTCGGTCTCGCGCATGATGCCGTTGTATTCAGCCTGACGCTTCTCGGCCATCGAGAGATCATTGACCGACTTGCCGATCTCAGCCGCATACTCCTCCCACATCACGCTGACGTTTTTGGTGACGCCGGCATTATCAACAAGGATCGAGTTTTCGTTCTTCAGACCTTCGGTGGCCGACACCACAGCTTCGCCGAAGCCGAGCGACGCCTGTCGGCCAAATGCCGCTGAATCCTTAAATCGATTGATCAGGTTGATCGACTCCTGCAGAGAGAAGCCGCGTGAAAGAAGATTCTGCAGCGCCTTGGCCGACTGCGCATTCTTCATCATCGCATCATCATTGAGTTGCAATGCAGCTACCATCGATCCCCGGACGCTTTCTCCGGCATAGCGCGCCTGACTGGCCAGACCGGTGAGCGCAGCTTCCTTCTCGACCGCCGCTTTTTGGCTGGCGTTGATGGCATTGCGCAGCACGTAGAGCGCGGCGGCGGCTTTACCGAGCTCGCCGATGGTATTGCTGAAGTTCGATGTGGTTTCGGCGGCACCATTGAGCTCTTCGCGCAGTGCGGCAACGCTGCTCTCGGCTGCCCGGCTGGCCCGAGCCAGCTCCTGCTGTGATACGGTTCCGGAGGCCGCCAGCCGTTCATATGCGCCCTGCACCTTGTCGATCTCGCGCGAGATGGATTGATTGCTGCGGATCTGCAGGGCGCTGTAGGCCGATTGCTTGCGCGAGAAGTCGGACTGAGCGGCGGTCATCTTGCGGTGCTGAGCGGCCGAGGTATTGCCCATCTCCTCGGCGGATTTCTTCATCTTGTCGAATTCAGCCGCCGATAGCTTAATCTCGCCGACCAGCTGCGATCCGTCGCCTGATAGCGTAATGCCAAGTTTGATATCGCCGCCACTGCTCATTAGCTGTTCAACTCCTCCAGTGCTGCCGATTCCATAATCCGGAGCCGGCTAAACAGGTCTTTCCGATTGCGATCGCAATCTATCCGCATCACCGCCTCTGCGGCCTGATAATCGAGTCCATCGACATGGCGGAAGAAGCCGCCCTGGACAGGCACAAGGCTTGTGCGCCACTGCGTACCGAGCGCCAGAAACAGTTCCAGTGCCCGTGCATTCTCCGGCCAGATGGCGAAGGTCTCTTCACTGGCCTTCTGTGCCTGGTACTGCTCGATCACCTCGGCCGGAGCGCCCATCGCACCAAGCCCCGCCAGTACCGTCTCATCTCCGCCGGCGCCGCCCCGGCTCTGCTCAACCCAGAATTTTGCGGCGTCCGCTAGTTTTTTGCTTCGGCCCCGGCGAGCACTTCATTAAGATACGCATTCCAGATCGCCGGCAGTGCATACGGATCTGTCAACAGCTGCTCAAGCGTCTCATCGTTAAACGGGACCGGCTCTTTCTTCGAATTCTGCAAGCCACTCCAGCCAACGATGTTGCGCGTCAGCACATCCTTTACAGATTCGCCTGTCTCTTCCCACTTCGCTATATCATCAATGCGAAACTCGATATCGATTTTCCGGCGCGTGATCTTGCCGCCATCGGCCGGCTCATTGATGGTCACTGGCCACATAACGCGGCGATCTTCTGTGAGGGTGTATGACATAGTTATGCTCCTTTACTTGAAGGTTACTTGAATGTGAGAATAAGGTCGTTATCGTCGCCGGCATCGGATGGCAGGAACTCCAGCGGGATGGTGAGTGTTGAGACGCCGTTCGAATCGCCACGGCTCGGCTTGCCGCGCTGCACACGGGCGGCATCGATGCGGAAAATCTGCCCGACTGTCACGCCGTTTTCGAACACCAGCGGCTCCAGCGCAGCGCCCTTGCCATAGGCAGTTTCAAACATATTGATCGTGGCGATATCAGGTTCGCGTATGGTGATGCTGCCGGTCACGGTGCGCCCGGTGATTTCAATCTGTTCAAAATTAACCAGCGCGGTGTGGCCAACGGTAAAGCCCAGATCGATATCGAGCTTCTCCAGCTGCAGCGCCAGACCACCGAGCGTAAACGTGGTGTTGATTTTGTTGACGGCGGCAATCGCCACGTTCGTGAAGCCGGAGAAATCGAAATCAACAGGCATAGTCGATGCAGCCGGAGCATCGTAGAGCGACTGCATGGTGAATGACATCTTGGTATGATCCTTGGTGCCGATCGAGAGCTTGGATGAACCGCGCACACCCAGCAGGCGCTGGCGAACCGCGTTGCTGCTGTTGCCGCGAAACGCATAGATCGATGCAGACTCGAACCCCTGACTGACCAGGTTGTAGACCTGCGAAACACCGGGGGTGTTGGTTGCAGCAAAGCCTGTTGCGCGCAGCAGTGGATCGATGGCTGGCACGCCGCCTGCCGCTCCGGCCCCGCGCAGGCGCACATCGAAATCGATGGCTGAGCGCTTGTTTAGCAGCTCCTTTTCGTAGCCGCCGAATCCCCCCGGCCGCACATGTTCGAGGGTGATCTCCTCACCATCCAGCTCTGTCCATTTCACATTTTCGGCCAGCATGGCATTGGCTGCTGCCGTCGGCACCGGGTCGGTGCCATAGGCCGCTTCCACAGCTGCGGCGATGGCCATCTGTTTCGCGTTATACATTTATGCCTCCTTCGCGGTCTGTGCCGCTTTGGTCGGTTTGATCGGCTTTTGCGCCGACTTCGGAGGCGTCACCACCTCCTGGCGTGTTTTCTTGCCTGATTCATCAAGTTTATAGCTGCCGCCTGCGCGTCCCATAGTTGCCTCCGTGTTACAATTCGTTGATGTGTGAGGTGCGATATCGATCGCGCCAATAGACTGTTCCGCCGCCGATGCGGACGATGGAGCCACCATCCCATTCACAGATGTTGAATCCAGCCGGAGCCCAGCCGACCAGAGCATTGCCGACCGCAATGCGCAGATCACGAAGGCCGCCATCGATCGCCGACTTCCCGCTGCGGTCAGAGAGATCCTTGACCGCGAATACAATCGCGAACCGGGTTGTCACATCCTGTGTGACGATCATGGTGCCGGTGGTATTCGCGCCGGCATCCTCCTTAAGCGGAACAACGAACCCGGCCGGTGCGACCCGGACACCACCCGCGATTGCCTGCTCAAGCTCGGCAGCACCAGCCAGTGATTTGAAGCCGACGGCCTGATCTTCCAGCCTGGTAACGATCGACTGCAGGGGCAGAATCTGAAACGCCATTTCAGAACCCGCTCATGTTGTTGCGATTGAAAACACGGGTTTGACTGCTGATTCGCACATCGAGCTGCGCTGTATCGGCTGCTGGCTCTGTAGCCTCGCCCCAGGTGGCTCTGCCTTCTCCGATGCGATCGAGCAGCGCGATCGCCGCCTTCACATCGTCTTTAACTGTATCCGGCTTATCCATGCCGCGATGGCTGTAGAGGTTGCCGATGGCCAGTGTGGCCGAAATGCTGGTGGCCAGTGCCGGTACCGGATTCATCGGCACGCTGTAGCGCATCGAGATCCTGGCATTGATCTCGGCATCGGCCTGAGCTATGGCCTCATCGATCACGACAGCGTCGGCAATACCATCACCATCATCATCCGAGAGCTGAATCAGATATTGCTCATCATGCTTCTTGATCAGATCTGCATACGTTGAATAAGCCACCGATGATTCCTCCTGTTATACGGCTCGCGCCATCGCCTGCGCCGCGCGATGTAGGCGAGCGTTGAACCACCGCCGGATCACGTAGCTGCGCACCAGGCTTATCAGCGTGAACCATGCCCCGATCCACAGGTTTGTGGTAAGCGGTACATGGATGCCGAACAGCGGGAAGATCGCAATCTGTGAGAGCAGGGCAACGCCGTAGCCAATGGCAATGTTCATCAGTGACTCAATCAGAGAGCCAAGTCTTGTCTGTTCCATTCGTTCCTCCGTTCGAGTCGCCGTATAACCCGGCGCTTCAGCCGACATCGGCGCTGACGCGCCTCCTCGGCTGAGCTTGTGCGTTAGTTTAGAGACGGGCGTGGCGCTGGCCCCGCCCGATCTCCATCAGCCCTTGATTGCAGCGGTTGATTCGACCTTCACGCCTGCGGCCTTCAGATCCTTGATCTGCGCTGCAGTCAGCTCCAGCTCATGGTGGCCTTTGCCAAGGTGGCCGATATCGCCGCCGAGACTGAGGCCATTGACCTGTGGAATAGTGATCTTCGATTTAGCCATGATTCATCCTCCCTTATGCGCCGGTCAGGTAATCGACAAGTTCAAGCCTGGCGGTACCTTTCCATGTGTTGGTTGCACCAGCGGTGTCGCGGTCATTGGTCAGCAGCACGTTGGCCGCCTCAAAGTTGCCTTCACCGACCACCAGCTTCAGCCCCTTCACGCCCAGCGGTGTGCCATCGATGCGCTTGAGGCCGGACATGGCCAGGCGGGCTGCCTTGTATGCGGCTGCATCAAGGGTGGCACGAGAGCCGTAGATCAGCTGCGGCAGGCCATAGCCGACTGCACCGCGCGCCTCGACGCCGAACAGGAACTTCTTCTGCATGAAGACATTCGGATGCGATGCATCGCTCATGCTCACGAAGGTGTAGGGCTTACGCTCCTGCAGGATCATCGGCTGCACGGGACGTGAATCGTCTACCAGAAACCACGGCTCACCGGCGCCGAGTGTGACAGGACGGTTGGCATAGGAGCCATCGGCATCATCAACACCGTTTACAGGGTGCGCCGTATTGAAGAAGGTCACGCCATCGAAGCCCTTGCCAGTCGTGAAGCCGGCAATCAGGGCAGGCCAGACCAGCTCGTCGGGATGACGGGCGCTGGCATCGCCAAGGTTGGACATCAGCGGGTTGTAGATGCCCAGCTGATCATCCTCGAAGTCGTTCCGATCAACGCCGACAGTCAGTTCGAAGTCTTCATTGGGCAGGAAATAGCCATGAGCCACCAGATTGTGAACGACCTTATCGCCCAGCCATTTGCGGATGCCGGGCAGTTCACCGAGCCACTTGTAGTCATTGGCCGAGGTGTTGCTCGGAACCTTCATGGCAACGGAGGTCCAGAACTGTTTCACTGCACTGAATGCATTCTGGAACAGCGTCTTAAAGCTGGTCTGCGCCGCCTGCAGCGTTTGCGCGTTGACCATGATGCCGCCGATACCGATCAGGCCGGCAGTGCCGATATCGAAGCCGATCGCTTCGCCGGCATAGGCGGGA
>Ga0210041_1002771_pt1 | contig 14325 bp, 14 predicted proteins | sample CryGeymeta201503_FD_183973 | JGI IMG/M metagenome (GOLD analysis project Ga0210041, IMG submission 183973) | Groundwater microbial communities from Crystal Geyser aquifers in Utah, USA - Crystal Geyser metaG 2015-03 (SPAdes) (version 2) | ecosystem: Environmental > Aquatic > Deep subsurface >... | reverse complement strand
TTGAATACGTTTACCAACAGATACATTATTACAACAATAAACGTATACATTCAGCTCTTCGGGTTCCACCCGTCGTATTTAGACAGAGACAAGGTGTCTAAATTTTGGGGTACTTGACACAAGACCCTGCATTGCGTGACAGTGAAGTCATACAACACAGGGTCTTTTTTGTGGAGAGCCATTAGAAACTCTCCTCTTAGAAAAATGAGGTGCGAAACATCTCGGCGAAGAACCGTTCCGTTGGATTAACGTGCGGCGCAGCTTTCCACTCCAGGACGAGGCCCTTGACAAGGACCAACTCCCCGCTACTTTGGCCAAACCCATGTCCAGTACGGGCGTTCTCGAACGCCCAAATCAAAACGAGCGTGAGGAAGACGGCGATCGCTAGTCCAAACAGGATATGCCACAACCAGATCTTCAAAAGCTCTCGGTTGAGAGCCCCCTTCTCAAAACTGTTTTGTAACATTTCAAACCTCCCTATTGATTGAATGATGTGCGAGATACTGCTATCGGATTTACACGTGAATAATATCACAACATAGGTTTAAATGCATTACATATTAGATATGCTAGAGGGTAAAGAAAAAACAGATCCCGCATCAAGCGCGGGATGACGAATCATAGATATCTAGGCACGAACAAAGCACTACGCTTTGTCATCTTGACGCTGTTTTGCCTCATCACCCATTAAGGCTTTTCGACTTAAGTTTACACGGCCTTGATCGTCAATTTTAATTACTTTTACGTCAAACTGATCTCCAACACTTACTTCGGAGTGAATGTCAGATACAAATCCTGGTGACAACTCAGAAACGTGAACTAATCCTTCTTTGCCTGGTAATACTTCAACAAACGCTCCAAAATCAAGAATTTTTACTACAGTTCCGTGATATGTCTCCCCTACTACTAAGTCTTTTGTTATAGCTTCAATTTGCGCATATGCGTCTTTGACACCTTGGGCATTTGTTCCTGCAATATGAACTGACCCATCTTCATCAATATCGATTTCGGTACCAGTCTCTTCTTGCATTGCACGAATTATTTTTCCTCCCGGCCCAATGATTTCACCAATCTTTGAAGGATCAATCTTTATTGTTTCAATCATTGGAGCATATTTACTTTTTTGCTTACGTGGTTTGTCGATTACTGCAAGCATAGCTTCAAGGATATGTAACCTACCAGCTTTTGCTTGTTTTAAGGCTTGTTCCATAATGGCACGGTTAATTCCTGAGACCTTTACGTCCATTTGTAAAGCGGTGATACCATTTTTTGTACCAGCAACTTTAAAGTCCATATCACCAAAAAAGTCTTCAATTCCTTGAATATCGGTAAGAACCTTAATATTGTCCCCATCCTTCATAAGACCCATTGCAACACCTGAAACTGCATCAGAAATCGGAACACCAGCATCCATTAACGCTAAAGATGAACCGCACACAGAACCCATGGAAGTTGAACCGTTTGAGCTCATAACTTCACTCACTAATCGCATAGTGTATGGAAAATCATCACGACTAGGAAGTACTGGCTCTAAAGCACGTTCAGCTAGTGCACCGTGTCCAATTTCACGACGACCAGGGGAACCCATTCGCCCTGTTTCACCAACTGAGTAAGGAGGAAAGTTGTAATGATGCATATATCGTTTTGATTCCTCACCATGGATTGTTTCAAGAAGTTGTTCTAAAGAAGTTGAACCAAGCGTTGCAAGAGTTAAAACGTGTGTTTCACCGCGCATAAAAAGGCCTGAACCATGAGTACGTGCAAATAAACCAACTTGTACCGACAATGGCCTGACTTCTTCCATTCCCCTACCATCAACACGAACGCCCTCATTAAGAACCTTTTCACGAACCTTTCTCTTCATTGCTTCACTAATAAGCTCATTCATTTTGGATTTTGATGTTTTGCCTTCAAACTCTTTAAAGATGGTAGCCAAGAATGCCTCCTGTGAAGGGTTTTTTCCTTCTCCAGCATCATCAATTATTCCTTGAGGAAAGTTTTCCATAACGTATGCTCGAATTGTTTCTATTTCAAGTTCTTCTTGTTTTTGTTCTTCCGTTAATTCTGGTTTTTCATATTTGTAGGCATACCCTTTGGACTCAACAACCTTTGCACTAAATTCACTAATACCAGATGCAATTGTTCGAGCAATACTGTGAGCCTGCTCCATTGCATCAAGTACAACGTCTTCAGAAACTTCAAGTCCGCCCATTTCAACCATTAAAATACTGTCGTCCGTCGCCGAAAGAAAAAGATCCATATCTGTTTTTTCCATCTGTAAAAGTGTTGGGTTTGATACAAATTTTCCATCAATATGACCAATTCGAACGCCACCAACAGGACCATCCCATGGAATTCCAGAGATTGACAAGGCTGCAGAAACTGCAACAAGAGCTAGAGGAATAGGATCATTCTCTTCATCAAAAGATAAAAGCATCGCAATTACCTGAACCTCATCCATGTAACCTTTTGGAAAAAGAGGACGAATAGAACGATCAATAACTCGAGAAGTTAAAATTGATTCATCGGTTGGTCGACCCTCACGTTTTACCCAACGACTACCTTTGATTATCCCACCAGCATATAACTTTTCCTCATAATTTACGGTAAGTGGGAAATAGTCCATACCCTCTCGCGCATCAGAAGCTACAACAGTTGCAAGAACCGCGGTATCCCCCATACGTGCTAAAACAGCACCATGAGCCTTTTGAGCTAATAGACCAGTCTCAAGCGTAATGGTACGCCCATCAACTTCGATATTTTGTGTTATTATTTCCGACATTTTATATTGAGAAAGAGAAACGGGTAAAAAGAGGGGTTAAGTTGCAAGTGGAACAAGATACAATTTTTGCTTCCTGTTTGCTTGTGACTTAATTCTCACTCACCATCGCTTCTTCATTCGTTAGTTTTTATTGTACGATTTTAATTGTACACGTCCAAATCAAAAAGTAAAAGCTAACCTATCCTTTGATTCCAAGCTTTTTGATAAGAGTCTTATACCGAGCCTCATCTTTTTGACGAAGATAACGCAAAAGACGCCTGCGTTTTCCAACCATCTTTAAAAGTCCTACTCGGGAATGAAAGTCATGATTATGTTCACTCAAATGCTCAGAAAGACGATGAATAGACACTGTTAACAATGCAACCTGAACTTCGGGTGAACCCGTATCAGCGTCATGTGTTTTGTGTTCTGTTATTATGAGTTGTTTTTCGTCGATTGTTAGAGCCATATGTTTCCTATATATTTTACCAAATCTTTGCATGTTATACCATTATTATGCAAAGTGCGCAACCACTACACAATTATTACAGGTCTATCGGATGCGCAAGTGATTTTGATGTTACATGTGGTTGTACCTGACCCAAAGGCTTATTAGGCTCTTCAGGTTCATGCTCGTTGACCGTTTCACTTTCACTATTGGTACTTTTCGATGTGGCATCCTGAATGAAATCTGGTTGAGTAGTTGCACCATGTCGTAATAAATATGCTGCAATCTCAAACGTCTCGGGTTTAACAAACTGCTTAAACTGACGAGTTGCATTAACAATACCTCTGTACAACAATTCTGCGGATTGAGGGTCTATACTCCAATTCATATGAATAAGAAGTTGTGTTGTAAGCTCAGATAGAGAGGACCTATCAGCATCGATCGCATTAATTTGACCAAAAGCAGTGTTGTGAGAATTAATATCAATGTTAATCAATGTTTTGTTACCTCCAAACCACTGCGGCCACTCTTCGGGCCACTGCAAAATGTCCTGAGGAGCATGTATCCCAAGAGTTATAAGAACATCAGACCGAATTCCATCTTCAATTCTTTGGACATCACCCTTTTTTATATATCCCTCCTTGGGGGTGACATACACGACTAAACTACCTTCTTTTTCTTCATAATTTACTTTTTCTACATGACCCTCCCCTAGGTTAAGCTTTAACACCGTTTGTTGTACGGGAAGTTTTGCACTGACTTCTGAAATATGTTCTATATGCCCTGGAGCTTTTTGAAGATCAAGCCCAACAGCAACGAGAGAATATGGCACACCCAATTCGTTTAAAACATTGCGCCATGTCATAAGAGAAAATAATGCATCTGGATACGGAGGCATCCCCGTTAAAAGAGTAACGTGTATAGCTTTTGAAAGCACCTCTTGGATTTTATCTCCACTATTTTCTTGCATCATGCTAATCAGATTATAACCGATAGAATCAATTATAATCCGATTTCCTACCAATGACCCAAACAAAATCCATGTACATTATTTTCGTAACCAAACTAAACACAATACAACCTGCTATTGCGTGTATCTTCCATAACCCCTTATACTTAAGCAATGTTAATAGGCGGACTATATTTATTATCTTTTTTATGTGGTGTTTTTACTGTCTGGCACTTTGGTAAAAAAGCATACTATGATGAGGAACGTTTGATCGATATTGCGCTATTTTCAACTGTTATTGGGCTCTTGTTATCACGCATTTCTTTTCTTTTATCCCCTGCTGGTAGGATTGAACTTTCACTTGTAACCCACTCAAACGATATGTTACTTTCTACTCTATCCATACTTCAAGTTAACTCTGGTACCATTTGGTGGATTGGTGTTATGGCCTTTTACACAACAGCAATATTTTTACTCTACAAGTGGAAATGGCCCTTATGGCCTGTCTTGGGTTTTATTACCTGGGGCAGTGGAATAGCGATCATAACATCAGAACTTTTCACCTGGTACTGGAAAGGACTTACAATGAATGGCACGCTTTTGGCATTAGGTATTTTCATAGTCTTTACCATGAGGTATCTGCATCTGGCTGATGGGGCAGAAACATTACGAGATGTTTATAAAGGAATCAAACACGGAATAAAGGAACGTATGTCCCAAAGATTGAAACTCACTGCTCACACACCGATAGATACTAAAAAGGATATGCCTGAACACAAAGACGCTTCCACGGAATAAGAACCTCAACAGGTTGTCACAATCTTTCCTACGCCCTCGGCTTATCTCAAAAGGCCACTGAACACTCCAGGGCGTGCTTTACTTGGCACTCCCGTTCGGTTGCCGAAGAGGCAACCTCACCCAACGACCACAACTTCACTTTCAAGTTTAACACCAAATTCTTCAAACACACTACGATTTATTGTTTGCGTAAATGCTAAAAACTCTTTTCCTGTCGCCTTACCATTGTGAGTAAAGATAAGTGCGTGTTTGTCCCACACTTTACAGTTACCTATTGTTTTACCACGCCACCCCAATTCATCGATTAACCGTCCTGCAGGAAGTTTGACATACTCTTGTTGTTTTAGATCAAGACCAGCAGGTGAACTATACGACAACTGTTCCAACGGGTAAAACTGTAACTCATTCATTTTTGATTGCAACTCCTCTAGCTTGGTAATAGAAACGACAGGATTTAGAAAAAAGCTTCCACAGGTTGGAAATTTATCAGGATCAGGAAGTTTTCTCGTACGAATATTAATAACGGCTTGATACACATCGTGAATTGTATAAGGTTTTTGTGCAAAAGTCTTTAGTTCCCCTTGCAAAGAGTCATAACTTACATGCATCATAAAGTAGTCTGTATTTAACTGATGGTTTTTATGCAAACGCAACCTAACCTGAGTAATAAGATATTTACCTTTGAGCGTGGTTTTAAAGATACTTGTTCTATACTCCAGTTCACACTCTTGACGGGTAAAGGTTTTTATTAATCCCGTTGAAACCTCAATCGCATCCACAGAGTCAAATACATCTACAATATTCTGGCCATAAGCAGCAATGTTTTGTACCGCCGCAGCACCAACAGTACCTGGAATAAGTGCCATATTTTCAATCCCACCCCAATTTTTACTAACCACATACGTTACAAACGTGTGCCAATCCTCACCAGCTCCTACCTGAACAATAACATCAGAATCTGTTTCTTCTATTAGATCAATACCCTTAATCCTCATATGCGCAACGGTTCCCTCATAATCACCAGCAAATAACACATTACTTCCACCCCCCAACATAAAAAGAGTTTCTGGGTCAATAGCGTTAAGAAGTTCTAGGATATCAGATGGCTGAGAAATTGTTGCAAAACGTGATGTTACAGATGGCAATCGAAGTGTGTTTAAACCTTGCAGTTGATAATCTTTACGGATTTTCACGTCGTTATAATTTTTCTCCTTAGATTCTGAAATGAATTCAGAATGACAGTTAAACACTGAGACTAATTCACCCTTTGGAAATACCTACTTTTCATCAAGCGATTTCTCGTGTTCAAGCGTATGCGTGGCATATGGAACTGCATCAAGTCGTTCTGGACTAATCATTTCACCAGAATCAATATCTTTACCGTAATTTCCTTCTTCAATCCTTTGGAGAGCATCCATAATAAACTGACGTTTCATCATTTTATCTTCCTCAAGCTCCCCTGCTCTAAAACCTTCTTCACTTTCAGAGTAATCATCCTCAGGATTGTTGTCGATATCTCTAAATTCATTCGCACTATCCTCATTTTTACTACTACGTTCTAACTGCCCATTAACTTCAGCAAGCATTTCTTCTAATTGGGTTTTGTATTTTTGAATATCAAGTTCCATGGTTTGATTATAAGAGAGATGGTAACAAGTAACAAGTAACAAGTAACAAGTAACAAGTAACAAGTAACAAGTAACAAGTATGATCGAGTTTCAACAACGGTTGTCAAGTGCCTCATTGTCATTCTCGACCCCTCCAGAGGCGGGCAAGCATGGGGATGACACTAAAGGACTAAAACACCAATTCGAATGTGCGATTTACAAGTTACTAATTACTAATTACTAATTACAAAATCCCCACCAAATCCTCAAATCGTTTTTTATCATCAAATGGTCCAATAATTCCAAAATGTAAGTTTTCAGGCTGAATTATTTCTTGAGCTACCGATTGAATATCAGATGCTGAAATGTTATCAATCTTTGAATTGTATTCACGAGGTGACAAAACCTCAGCCTCTAATAGTTCCTGAAACCCATACCAGTGGGCAAGATCATCACTTGTTTCAACGGACAATAATGTTTTACCCTTCAAATACTCTTTTGCTCTTGATAACTCACCATCAAGCACTGTCGTTTCAGAAATTTTCTTAAATTCGTTAACAATCGCAGTAACCGCATCATCAACTCGAGCCGTATCAACACCGGCTCTTGCAAACCACAAACCAGTTTCATCGTATTCCCAGTTATCAGACCCAATGTAATACGCAAGACCTAATTCCTCTCGAATGCGCGTAAATAGACGACTACTCATACCAGAACCAAGCACTGTGTTTAATACATCAAGACTGTATCGTCGATCATCAAAACGACCAAACGTCGTGTATCCCAAGCATAGATGAGACTGAGCCGTTTCACTTTTCACCGTAAACACACGTGGACCAACAGGAGCAGATTCAAATTTTGAAGGTCCATCAGTATTACTCGTGGTGCTCTCACCATAGGTATCGGTGATATGCTTCTCAAGTTGGGACAAATCCCCTCCTCCGGAAACCACCACAATAGTTCTATTAGGTGTGTAATTTGTTTCCACATATTTAATCATTTGTTCCCGTGTGAAGGAAGATACGTTCTCTTTAGTTCCAATAATTCGTCGTCCAATCGCATGACCATCCCACACGAACTCCACATATTCAGACATTATTTTTTGCATAGGATTGTCTTCGTACATATTGATCTCTTCAATTACATTCCCACGTTCAATCTCAAGATCATCTTTGGGAAATGTCATGTGCTGTGAGATATCGAGAATTACGTCGAGGACATTTTGGGCGAATTCAGGAGCTGATTTTGCCCAGTAGTAGGTATATTCGTGACCAGTAGCAGCATTAGTAATTCCACCAATCGACTCAATATCGTTAATGATTTGATTACGTTTTGAACGTTTGGTGGTGCCTTTAAAAACGTTGTGTTCTATAAAGTGTGAAATTCCCGACTCTTCGTCGGTTTCAAATCGTGACCCAACGCCAACAATAACCATAACAGTGGTTGAAGGAGATTCAGGCTTGGGAATAGAAATTATGCGAAGTCCATTAGGCAGAGTTGTTTTGTTAAACGCAGACATCTAATCGATTATAACATCGATTCCTGATTATAGTAGAGACGTTTTGTAGTCCAAACCTAGACCTTCAAGGTCTAGGTGAACTTAAGGTCTAGGTTTGATTTCGTGGAATACGCTATAATCAAGTTTATGCCGGGGTGATGGAATTGGTAGACATGCGGGACTCAAAATCCCGTGCCCTTTAAAGGCGTGGGGGTTCGATTCCCCCCTCCGGCACCATAAAACTGCGTTAGCAGTTTTTCTTGAGTTTACAGTAGTAAACTCTACTTCCCTGATTTCCAAAATCGAACCGAATAACTAGTTTGTTATTCGCGAACTCGATTCCCTGCCTATTGGCAGAACCCCTCCGGCACCACGCAAAAATCTTAGTGAATGTGAGCCTTAGGCGAAACATGAACTTAGAGTTTGCAGTGTCGCGCGATGTTGTATCCAACATTTTGCGCGAATTCACCCCTTCCTACTCAAGATTCGCGTGGCACAGCCATTACATTGCGGTAGCAATGTTTAGGAGTATTTGAGTACAAAACTCCATATTACCGACAGCTGTTTTAGCAGTTTTTTTGAGCTTACTACGCGTACACTACCCAAACCCTCTCGACACTATGGGGCTAATGTGGTATAATTGTCGCACTTACGCTGTCTCGCGCATTAATAACCTAGAAAGGAAAAAACCATGATTAGATCGGTAGTTAGCTGTATAGTTTTTGCTGGAGTTGCAAGTTTTGGACTCCAGGTGGCTGCCTTTTTTGGAGCGAACACCGGGGAAATCCTTGGTGATTTTATGCTCCAAGTGCTCCAAGTAATCGGTGGTCTTTTTACCGGCCAGGGAATTCCATCAGGCTACTTTGCCGATGCCATCAGTTCGAACCTGATGGGAATTGGCATTGGTTTTGGAATAATCCTCAGCGCATTAGCCGTTGGGGCATTTATTTTCAACGAACTCAAGTAAAGGAGAAAACGAAATGTCTCAAACCGAAACGTACGATCGATTTTCACTTCTCTCAGCAATCGTTGGGGTACTTGCCGTGATTTTGGGACTCTCCTTTGCGTATGTCGCGACAAACATGGCAGGAGAAACACTGGTTCTCTTGCCATGGCAAGAAATTGTCAAGATGACTGTAATCAGCCTATTCTATGCGGGCATTGGACTGGGAATAATTTCCCTCATCATCAACAGAAAAAACGACTATTTGGTATTCGTAACCTATATGGGTATGCTCACGGCACCATTGTCAGCGGGAATCGGCCTCCTGGTCTGCTGGCTAGTATCGGCATTTTTCCCGTTTTAGCCTCTCCTTCCTTCTCAATCAAACAAAAAACCCGGCGCCATGTGACGTCGGGTTTTTTACTGCCCAAAATCCAACCAATCTCATCAAAAACCTGTATTTAAGTACCTAAATTTGCTGTTCTATAAGCAATGTCAACTCTGGATGTTGCCCGTCACCGGTAGATTGTAGATTGTAGATTGTAGATTGTAGATTGTAGATTGTAGATTGTAGATTGTAGAAGATGGTGCGTTGTGATAGAAACCCTGTCAACCATTAATTTTACCAAATCTTACATTTCTAATCACAAGTTACCAGTTACTAATTACACTTTACCCCTCCTGCCTTTTCTTCTCCATACTATAAAACCGTGTTTGTTCACCTTTAAAGATAAGATCAATTTCCCCGGTCGCGCCGTTTCGGTTTTTAGCTATCGTTAGTTTTACGTGATCAGGCCGCTGCTTTTCTTCATCAAGTGGGCGCCATAAAAACATGGCTACATCAGCATCTTGCTCAATAGAACCACTATCCCTAAGGTCTGATAATTGTGGTCGTTGCTCCCCTCTTTGCTCCACCCCACGAGAAAGTTGTGATAGCGCCAACACTGGACATTTAAGCTCTCTAGCAATATTTTTTAACCCTTGAGAAATTTCGGCGACTTCTTGTACTCGATTCGTTAGATTTCGACTGACAGCAAGCTGTAAATAGTCAACCACAATTAACTTTACCCCGTGCTCCAACTGAAGCCGACGAGCTTTTGTTCGCATCTCTGAAATACTTATTCCCGGCGTATCATCAATATAAAAAGGCGCCTCAGCCAAAATTCCCATACTTTCGCCTAATTTACCAAAATCTTCTTCATTTAAATTTCCGGTTGTTATTTTCCATGAATCCACACCCGACTGGCTCGCCAACAACCGATTAACAAGCTCGTCTCGAGACATTTCAAGTGAGAAAAACCCCACTGGAACTTTTTGGTGAACTGCTGCATACTGACTTATGTTTAAAGCTAGTGAAGATTTTCCAACCGATGGACGAGCAGCCAATATGATAAGGCTTGAATCCTGAAGTCCTGATAATTTAGTATCAATATCTCTAAACCCCGTTGGAACACCACGGACTCCAGTTTTGTTCTTTTTTAACTCCTCAAGTTTGTCAAAGCTTTCCATAAGCGTATCACGAATTGGCACAAAGGTTCGACTTAAATTCTCTTGACTAATTCCAAAAATTGCCTGCTCAGTTTCTTGTAATAGTTCACGTATTGACTTTGCTGTTTCATACGAATCTTTTGTCATTTCACTCGCCGTTGAAATAAGAGTTCGACGAATCGCGTTTTCTTTAACAATTTCCGTATAACTTTCAATATTCGCCGACGAAGGCACCGCATTAACCAAGTCAGCCAAATACGCCTCGCCACCAACCCCATCAAGATCTTTTGATTCCTTGAGTTCGTTTGCAACAGTTAAAACATCTGCTGGTTCGCGCCGTTCAAATAACGACATCATTGCTGCAAAGATTTTTTGATGAGAACCTCTATAAAACTGCTCTGGTTTGATTTTATCGCCAATTTTTATAATAGCTTCAGGATCAATAAGTAACGCTCCTAAAACAGCCTGCTCTGCCTCAATATTTTGTGGTGGAAGTTTGGGATCGGTTGCCATTACGCGTATTGTAGCACTCTTGAAATCTAGAAATAATACGGAGCGATTACCCGCTTACTACACGCTCACTATACTGACCAGTTTCAGTATTTACCTTTATAATATCGCCTACTTTAATGAAAAACGGAGTGTTTACTACAGCGCCTGATTTAATGGTAACAGGTTTGGTACTACCTGCCGATGAGTCACCTTTATCGTTTGGTGGAGCTTCAACTACTTCGGCCTCAATAGTATTCGGAAGTGAGATCTCGTAAACCTGGGCCTTTTCAATATTCTCAGAACTAAGCAATGCTTTTACCATGAGACCTGAAACTAAAAAACCTCGTTTAGTAGAATCCACTACATCCTCTTGTAGAGTAAACCTCTTTTTTGTCTCAGGATCCGAGAATGTCAACTCGCCCTTACGTTGATCATGATATACAAACTCGAGTGACACCGTAACTGTTGAACCTTCCTGAACACTTTCGCCACTTTTAAATGAAAATTCTTGGGTATTACCCGTTGCAACATTTTTAGCCTTAACATTAACAATACCTTTTGCACGGGCGGTTTTATGGCGTCTAAATTCAACCACCTGAAACGTTGAACCGTTTTGTTCAAAAACTACACCTTGTCGTAAGCTATTTGCATCAATCATAGTGTGACTATTGTACCAAAAGAAGACTAGGTGAGATTCTAAAATCGAACGGAACGCAAAGTCTTGCGTTCCTGTAGAGTTAAGTGGCTCAAGGGAAAATGCTTGTTGAAATCACAAAAAATTCTAACTATCAACGGATCACTGAATCTTGAACTCGCCTGTCCTCCGGGATAGGGGGGTTTCAGAATCCAAAAACAAAGATGCTAATTAAATTCAGCATGACACTACCCCTCTTTCATTATGTTTGAGAGTCAACGTTACAATAACAACCATGACGATTAATTCAATCCTTTCAACAACCCAACTTCCTCCTCTTAATATACGCGTTTTGCTCTCAGTAATTATAGGTAAAGATGCTTCATATCTTGTTGCTCGTCCAGAACACGAACTGAGCGAAAATGAAACGCAGAAATGGGAAACCTGGTCAAGGCGTGCCCAAAGCGGTGAACCAATTGCATACATAGTAAACAAACAGGAATTTTATGGGTACGACTTTTACGTAGATAATCGAGTTCTTATTCCCAGACCTGAAACCGAAGAACTCATCGACAAAGCAAAAGTATGGATACAAAATCACCCTCATCGTAATAAAATTTCAATCCTTGAGCTTGGAACCGGTTCTGGAGCAGTAACCATTGCACTAGTACAAGAGGTTTTAAAGCTAAACCTTACTAAAAAGCATTCGTTTAATTTCATCGCCACCGACGTTTCGCCTGATGCACTCAATGTTGCAAAGAAAAATGCAGCGTCACACGGGGTTTTCAATCACATCACGTTTCTTCAGGGAAATCTTTTTGAACCCGTTTCAAGTATAAAATTTGACATTATTCTTGCAAACCTACCATATGTGCCAACTGAAGAATCTCAAACAAATCGCTTTGAACCACAACTCGCACTTGATGGTGGAAACAATGGCACAAAAATCAATGAACAATTATTAACCAAATACAGCTCTCACCTAAACGAAGGTGGAATTCTTATCTATGAAAAGTACAACGGATCAATAGAGAATCTCACTTGAAAACTGTGATACCATAATAAACGATATGACGATTAAAAATACAAAATCAAAAGGATTTACCATTTCAACAAATGGCACTGAAGTTGTTTTACAGGAAGGCAAGATTGACATTTTTCGTGAAAAAGAAGATGGTACATCCAAGCCCTACACCGTCATGCAAACAGGTGAATACGATGTAGGTCATATTGGAATTCAAGTGAATAAAATTCCTAATAATGATGATAACGAATCGCTTGCATTTATATTGTTTGCTGATGAAATTACTGTTGGATACTTCCCTACCCCTCCCGAAGCATTATCAGAAAAAGCTATTGAAAAATATGACATGATTGATGTTCTTCTTATACCGGGTAACCGTTCAGCTCTAATTGATAAACTTGCTCCAGGTATTGTTATTCCCTTATCTGATAACGAAGTAATGGCAAAGTCTCTCGGGTCAGAACTTCCTGAAGTAAAAGCATCCCTTACCCTCAATTCAGCTGATCAACTTCCCGAAGAGCTCGAACTTATAAACCTCGGTTAAATTTCAATATCTTTATAAGAGTAACCTCTTTTTCGCCAATCGTATTTCATACAAATGGGTACAGAAATGCTACAATCCTCATATGGATGCAACAGCACAACTTGAAGAACAAATAAAAAAACTTGAGTTACGTATTAAGGAAAATGAAGAACTCGCCCTAGCTGAACCTGAAATGGCAGAACTTGCTACACAAGAAATAGAAAACCTCATTGCCCAAAAAACAGCATTAGAGCAAAGCATTCTAGCAATGTCTGGCGACTTTGAAGACAGTGAGGATGCTGGCGATCTTGAAGACGCAGAACAAAGTAAAATAGCAATTGTAGAGATCAGATCTGCAGCTGGTGGTGATGAGGCCGGTTTATTTGCTTCTGAACTTTATCGTATGTATGTTCGCTTTGCTGAAACGCAAAACTGGAAAATATCCCAATTGTCGTTATCGGAAGGTGGGATAGGTAATATAAAGTTAGTTTCATTTGAAATTAAAGGTACAGATAACAATCCTGCATATCCACTCTTACAATATGAATCTGGGGTTCATCGTGTGCAACGAGTTCCTTCAACTGAAAGCTCGGGGCGTGTACACACTTCAACAGTAACAGTTGCCGTTTTTCCAAAAGTCTCACCAAAGGCAGTTGATATTCAACCACAAGACTTGAAAATCGATGTGTTTAGATCAAGCGGTCCTGGTGGACAATCAGTTAACACTACCGACTCTGCCGTTAGAATCACTCACATTCCAACAGGCGTAGTTGTGAGTATGCAAGATGAAAAATCCCAACATAAAAACAAAGAAAAGGCTATGAATGTACTTGCAAGTCGTTTATATGACATGCTTAAGCTTCAACAAAAAGAAAAAGTTGATGACTTAAGATCTGATCAAATCGGAGGTGGGCAAAGAAGTGAAAAAATCCGAACGTATAATTTTCCCCAAGATCGCATTACTGACCATAGAATAAAGAAAAATTGGCATGGTATTGAGCGCATTATGGGTGGAGAGCTTTCAAACCTACTGTCTGATGTGCGAGAAGGTCTAGAGTTGTAAATCAGTAATCAGTAATCAGTAATCAGTAATCAGTAATCAGTAATCAGTAATCAGTAATCAGTAATCAGTAATCAGTAATCAGTAATCAGTAATCAGT
>Ga0210041_1002749_pt1 | contig 14406 bp, 10 predicted proteins | sample CryGeymeta201503_FD_183973 | JGI IMG/M metagenome (GOLD analysis project Ga0210041, IMG submission 183973) | Groundwater microbial communities from Crystal Geyser aquifers in Utah, USA - Crystal Geyser metaG 2015-03 (SPAdes) (version 2) | ecosystem: Environmental > Aquatic > Deep subsurface >... | reverse complement strand
TTACAAGCTCCAGGATTTGAAGCAAAAGCTAAACAGCGGAGAGCGTGGCCTCGATCCCATTTCTCTATCCGAAGCCGAGTGGTATATAGAGACTAACTTTAATGTAGAAGAAGCTCGGACGGAAGATCCGGTTAAATTACAGAGAAAGGATACCACCTACTATACTTTACCATTGTTTGGTGCAAATTTAGCTGAATATAGTGATATTAATACGATGTACAATGAGATGTTACAAGATCTGGACAGTCTGGAACTTGTTATTGCTGACCCGGATATGATGCCAATGTACGGAAGACTTGATTTGTTGCAAAGCACATTAACGTCAGCGGACTTTATGCTAATTACAGGTTTCGGTTCATACTATAGTGGGAATTATCCACCATTTTATTCTGGTGATGATTGGACCTTTGGGAATATGGGAGGACATTGTGATGGAACCCTCCAATGGCAATCAGATGGTGGCCAAGAGTTGAAAAACAGGTTAAATAATCCATTTTTCCAATGGGCTGGGCCTGGATCATTTGTTGATATTGTACCGGATTCTGTCACGCACAGTATGTATCCGGATGTAAACAACCAAAACCCTGATCCCAATGTGGATTATATGGTGTTTTATGAAGAACGCTCCACTCCCCCGTGTTTAGAAGATGACGAACTAACATTCTATCTTAATAGAGCGCATGAAATTTTGTATACTTACGAAACACAATTTCTTCCTAACACAACCTTACATGGGAAACGACCTGAAGGTAAATCGTTTATTCAAATGGATATTTTTACCCCAACAGATAGCACCTCATACTGGGAACACAAGTATTTTATGAATTATGGTGTAAGGGTTAATCTGCCAATTCCAGACTAAAAATTCATCTCTTAAAAGATAAGCTCCCGGTTTAATTCAGGGGGCTTATCTTGATTACCATTTAAAAAAAAACATGAAAAGTACAGTAACTAAAGGAAAGATTCTGATTGTTTATATAATTATTTTCAATTCGCTTATAACACTTGCACAAACTCCCAACCTAAGCCTTCATATCACCACTGACACCACTTGGGCCGCTGACACCTTGGAAATCATAGGTAATGTGTTGATTGACAGTAATGTAACCCTAACCGTAATGCCGGGTGCATTCATACACATTCTTGGTTATTACAGCATAACATCTTACGGCACCATCAAGGCTATAGGCACGGCAACCGACAGTATCACATTTACTCACCTGGACACCTACCTACACAATGACACTTCCACCACCGCAGGAGGCTGGCATGGCATCAGGTTATTGCCACGCTCCTCACCTGACACCTCCTTTTTCAAATACTGTAAAATCACAAATGGCAAAGCGGTAGTTCCCGGATCGTGGATTCCAGACTGGGACAAACCTGAAAATATGGGTGGAAACATATTTGGGCATGATTTCGGAAACTTGGTAATTAAGAACAGTTACATTGGCAATGGCCGTGTGAAATCGGACGGTGGAGGTATATATCTGAAGAAAGGCACTTATGTTTCAGTTGTAAACAATCATTTTGAATTTAATCACGCATATGGCGTACATGGCGGAGGAGCATGTATCCGTGATGTGGACAGCCTTTATGTACGTAACAACCTTTTTAACCACAATACAGCTTATTATAATTTGCCCGGATATTCCGCCGGAGGAACAGGAGGAGGTATTGCCGTTTTGTTTGGGATAGGATATTCAGCTTATGCACTGATAGAAAACAATCGGTTTTTCAATAATAAAACCGGGTCAGGTGTCATTTATGAAAGCTATTACAATGTCGATATTGTCGGCAATCTGATATGTAACAATTATGGGGTTGGAATATACAACGGACATGGCTTTAACCATCCTTTCTATTCAAATAACACGATTGTAAATAATTTAACTGGTTTCCTTGCTGGAGCATTAACGATAAATTCCAATTATGTCACACTACTTAATAATATCTTTAGGAGTAATTATTTCATGCCCAATTATCTTACAGAACAAATCCACTTGACTATTCTTGTAACAACTCCTCCCACAGTAAACTTTTGCAATGTACAACTTGGTTTTGAAGGCGAGGGTAATATTGATGCCGATGCCCTTTTCGTGAACCCTACTGAAAGCCATGGTTTGGAGTATGATGGGTTGTTAGCCGACTGGTCCCTACAAGACAACTCCCCCTGCATTAACTCCGGAACACCTGATACCACGGGGCTTTTCCTCCCTGATTTGGATCTCGCCGGCAACCCCCGCATCTTCGGCAACCGCATCGATATGGGAGCTTATGAAAATCAGCATGTGTGGGTAAAAATCAACGATTCTCCTGCCTTTGCCAATCAAACAAAGGTGTACCCCAATCCCGGTACCGACCGGATCATGGTGCAACTCCCTGAAAACACCCAGGAAGCCTGGATAGAGCTGTTGGATGGCACAGGTCAACGGGTAGTGTTGGAACGTGTTTATTCAAACTTATGCCTATTTACCCCAACCCACCTTCCATCCGGGATTTATTTCTACCGGATTTATAACCGGGACCAGGTGTTTAAAAAGGGGAAGTGGGTGAAGAAATAGTTGTAGAAGATAACTTTTCCAAAGTTTGAAACTTTGGAAAAGTTATCTTCTCGGTCTTTATTGTTGAACAAGCCAAATTCTTTTTTATCTTCGTCCCCAACAAGTTGATTTGACTTTTGGATGTCTCAAAACAAGATTCAAAAATCAGAATAACGCAATATTATCATACCAACAAAAACTTTGTATGTCCGTTAAAACGACAAATTTTGTTTCAAAAATGTTCACGGTAAACCGCGAAAGCCGCTTGGTTTTATGGACATTTTTAAACTTTATAAAAAGTCGTAACAGTCTGTTTATTAATATATTAAACTGGGTGGGGGGTAAACTTTTCATCCTTTTCAGGTAATCCTTTCCTTTTCAGGAATTCTCAGGTTTCGGCCACCAAAAAGGTGAGCAACAAAAACCTCCTTGTCATTTTACCTTTGAACGCTAACCCAATTAAGGTTCAAAATAATCATGAAAGGAGGTGTTGGCAAAAGTAATTCATTTTGGACAACCGATAAGGGCAGGTAAGTTTAGCCTGCTTACCCTTTATCAAGATGTATGAAAAATAACAACAGAACTTGATAAGTTTTGTTAATTTTAAATTTTAAAACAATGAAGAAAATTTTAATTGTATTGCTATTTGCCGGCTTAATGGCCACCATTTTTTACGCTTGTAAGAAGAATGCCGAACCCATTCAAAACAATTCCAATACGGAACAACAGTATTCTGATAACGGGATGCTGGTTTACAACAAACTGGTTGCTTTTAAGCATGAAATGCAGAATGCTCAAAAAAGCACCACCCAAATGTCCATCGACAGTGCACAATGGTATGTTGAAGCTTATTACAATGTAACTTCCGGGTATCCGGATTCTGCCTATCTTAAGTTTGATGTGGACTTTGCTACTTATTCCCTTCCTGTGGATGAAAACAACATGATTAGTGTTGCTGCGCTTTCAGTCTTAATTAGTGATTTGGAATCCGATTTAAATTCCAGAATTCTTCAATACGGAAGTGAAGTAGCTCACATGGTGGTTGGTGATGTGAATATTAGCCTGACAGCCCGTTCTTCGGATGCTGAAGTTGTTGTGACAACAGGTATTGGTTTTGGCACACCTAATTTATATACTCAATTCCCTCTTGACGAATGTTGGTATTTTGGCATAACCGCCGGAAGATGTGATCTAACCCCACCAACACCTCCTTATGCTGATGCGGGAGATCAATTAGAGTTGCGGTTTAACAATCCAAACCCTATTTATGTTCCTGCTCCTGCATGTAGTGGAAGCATTAAAATAATTGAAAACACATTCGTCTGGACTAATGGATTTAATGATGATTTGATTTATAGTGAATGGAAAGCTGGATCCGTAGATTACCCTGGTTATTCAGGAGCTTATTGGAATGGATTTCTTAGCAATGGCTTTACATTGTTTTACGGGAATGAGCAAAGCGGAGGATTGATTCCTGATGGAAATATGTATTTCACAGCAGTTGATGTTTTTACAGATTATTTTGCATTAACAGTTGGCGGTGAGAATGGTTACATGTACACACACAATTATCAAACATTTTATTCAGTATATGAATGCATCCCCGATATTGACTAATTTTTAATAAAGAGTAGCACCTAATGTTTTTTGGTGCTACTCTTCCAATCAGATCATAATGAAATCAGAACTATATATAGTTGCTTATCTAGTTTTATCATTTTTTTCTTATAATTGTACGGCTGATACTATTGTTTGGTCTGGGAACATGGAAATAAATGAAGATACTTTTTTTTCAGAACAGCACACACTAAAAATTCTCCCAGGAACAATAATAACAACCACAGGATCGTATAGAATTGAAGTTAGGGGAAATATATTAGCTTACGGTACTGAAGACCAACCCATTCTTTTTACAGCTATTGATACCATTGGTCTGACTGATTCAGCCACCTTTTTTGGGGGATGGCATGGAATACATATACTTAGTAATAGCAACGGATATGCCAAGTTTTTGTATTGTCGATTTGAATATGGGAAAGCAAATATTCCAGGCTCATGGTTTGGTTGGGAGGGATTTACTGATGACTTGGGAGGAAACCAAGGGGGAGCAATTCGTATCTATGATTACAAAAAAGCAGTTTTTGAACATTGTTCTTTTTATTACAACTATTCGCGAACAAGTGGCGGCGCAGTATATTGTGAAGATATTCAGAGTGTAATATTTTTAAACTGTGAATTTTTTCAAAACAAAACAATGGTTTCAGGGGGAGCATTTTGCGGAAATAAAAATGACTCCCTTATTATCAAGGATTCCTTTTTTCAGGAAAATCAAGCATGGTTTTATATAGATGATCCGAATGGATTTACAGTCTTTAGTCGTGGATCAGCAATCTATTTGTCACTCTGGCCAGAGATCCCTGTCGTTTTATTACAGAACAATTCTTTTTTTAACAATCACTCACTTAGTACCGTTGAAATTCACACGTTGCAGTCAACTTTAGTAAATAATATTTTTGCTAATAATGAAAACTGGCATACACTAAGTTTCAATGTTCTTGAAAGTACACATAACGTCTTTAATAACACAATTACAAATAATTATTCTAAAAATGGTGGTATACCGGGAGTTTTTACCGTTTCCGAAAATATTCTGTTCAACAATAACATACTATGGAACAATTTCAGCGAAAATATTCTTGAAAGCGATATGGCTATAACTTCTTTAGATAGCACCGGTGTAAACTATAACCTTGTTTGGGAAGGCCGTGCCGAAGGTTCAAATATGATTACCGATGACCCTCTATTTGTTAACCCTGCCCCAAATTATGGTCTCGCAAGCAATGGCTGGGAGTATGATTGGTCGTTGCAGGATGATTCCCCTGCTGTAAATGCAGGAACTCCTGACACCACAGGGATGAACCTGCTACCAGAAGATTTAGCCGGGAACCCCCGTATCTTTGGCAACCGCATCGATATGGGAACTTACGAAAATCAGCATGTATGGGTCAAGATCAACGACTCGCCCGTTTTTGCTAATCAGATAAAAGTGTATCCCAATCCCGGTACCGACCGGATTATGGTGGCATTGCCCGAAAACACAACCGATGCCTGGATAGAGCTGTTTGATGGCACAGGTCAGCGGGTGCTGTTGGAACGTGTTTATGCTAACTTATGTGTTTTCACACCAGCCCACCTGGCACCAGGGATTTATTTCTACCGGATTTATAACCGGGACCAGGTGTTTAAAAAGGGGAAGTGGGTGAAGAAATAGTTGTAGAAGATAACTTTTCCAAAGTTTCAAACTTTGGAAAAGTTTATGTCGGTTGACTTATAATTAAAAACTATTTCGGATATTTGTCACCGAAATATAGTTTTTAACCACAATTCATAAATCATGGAAAAAAATCCCAATAAAGTATGCGTATTCTGCAAACGCGATGAACAGGAAGTGCCATTGATAGCACTTGATTTTAAAGGAAATAACTATTGGATTTGTCCTCAACACATTCCGGTGCTTATCCACAACCCCGATCAGCTGGAAGGGTTACTGCCGGGTGCCGAAAACCTCCAGGCTGGCTGATCAGCTTTTTATCCCGGGTATAACCGGCCCTTTCCGCTGTTGCGGTGAGGGCTTTTTATTGAAAATCAGTTAGGGCAGAATCATTGGGTTGTTATCAGGTTTTTTCTACTTTTGTTGAAAAGCAATTTCATGAAATCCATCGATCTTTTTCACAGACCCAAAAAACAACTGGCAGTCCTCATCGACCCGGACAAACTATCACCCGATCAACTGATTGAAACGGCCAGGCTATCGCAACAGGCTGGTATTGATTTTTTGTTCGTGGGCGGCAGTCTGATGACAAGCGATATGTTGTTTCATTGCATACGCATCTTAAAGGAAAACAGCACCATTCCTGTTATTCTATTTCCCGGAAACAGTTACCAGATCACTCGCAATGCCGATGCCATGTTATTCCTGTCACTTATTTCGGGCCGCAACCCCGATATGCTCATCGGGATGCATGTACTTTCAGCTCCTTATATAAAACTGGCTGGTTTGGAGACCATCTCCACCGGCTATATGCTCATCGACAGCGGAAAACCGACCTCTGTTACCTATATGAGCAATTCATTTCCAATCCCTAGCGATAAAAATGACATCGCGGCATGCACCGCCATGGCTGGCGAAATGTTGGGGATGCAGACCATTTTTATGGACGCGGGAAGTGGGGCACTCAGAACCGTCCCGGAAGAAATGATTGCGTTTGTGAAGGGATCGATTGGCGTTCCCCTGATTATAGGAGGGGGGATTAAATCGCCTGAAAAGGCCAGGAGTATATTGGCCGCGGGTGCGGATATCATCGTTGTGGGCAACCGTTTTGAGGAAGACCCACAACTCATCCTAGAGTTTGCAAAAGTGTTAGCCTCGTTCAACTCCATAGTTAATCATTAAACCAACTTTCATTATCAACACATGAAAAAAGCACTTGTTTCTTTATTCCTTTTCGGATTGTTTATTTCCGGATCCATCCTTGCCCAGGATAAACTACTCACTGCCGATGATGCCATTTATCAGAATCGCGCCCTCTTTCCGGGGAGGATTTCTCAATTGCAATGGATCGGGCAAACGGACTCTTATGCTTTTGCCAAAGAAGAGTCCTTTTATCAGGTAAAAGCAAAAAAAGGCACCGAGAGGCTTTTATTTGACCTTGATATGCTCAACAAGGGCATGCAGGATTTGGGATTGGATTCGCTGAAACGCCTGCCAAACCTGGATTGCTATGGCGATGAAAACTGCCGGTTTTCGGTTAATAACCAATATTTTGATTACCAAACCAACACACAAAAACTAATTAAAATCAACGAACTGCCTGACGAGGCGGAAAATGCAGATTTTGAAAAAGATTCGCGTTTTATAGCCTATACCATTAAAAACAATGTGTTTATTGCCACTGATGGCCAGTCTATACAAATTACCCATGATACGAATCCGGGAATTGTAAATGGACAAACCGTGCACAGAAATGAATTTGGCATCGGGAAAGGACTCTTCTGGTCACCTGAATCCAAAAAGCTGGCGTTCTACCGCAAGGATGAAACCATGGTAACCGATTATCCTTTGGTGAATATTACGACAAGGATTGCGGAGGTAGAAAATACCAAATACCCCATGGCCGGCATGACCAGTGAGCAGGTAACACTGGGGGTTTATAGCCTGGAAACCGGAAAAACCGTGTTTATGAAAACCGGTGAACCTAACGATCAGTATCTTACAGCTGTGACCTGGGGACCAGAAAGTAAGCTGATTTACATTGCCCTTTTAAACCGCGATCAAAATCACTTGAAACTCAATTGTTACGATTCGGAAACAGGCGAATTTGTTCAGACGCTTTTTGAGGAAACCGATCCGCATTATGTGGAGCCAGAAAATCCGCTTTATTTCCTGCCAGGCCAAAATGATCAATTCGTGTGGGTCAGCGAACGTGATGGGTTCAACCATCTGTATTTGTACAACACCAAAGGCGAAATGATTCGTCAGTTAACTTCCGGGCCATGGGTGGTAACAGGAATTCTTGGTTTCAGGGACGATCAGCTGTGGTTTACCGGTACCAAAGAAAGTCCGCTGGAAGACAATGTATATCGGGTAGAGATCGAAACAGGAAAAATATTACGCGTTTCCCCTGATCGCGGAACACATAGTGCCATGGTAAGCAAAACAGGGGAATATGTGTTGGATATTTATAGCAATACCTATGTTACACGAGAAACTAAGTTGCTCAACAACGAGGGCAAAACCGTCCGGGTTTTGCTTAAGGACAATAACACGTTGTCGGAATATAAATTAGGCGAAATGTCTATCTTCACTTTGGATGCCGATGATGGAACCCCCCTGTATTGCCGAATGATAAAACCCATCGATTTCGACAGCACTAAAAGCTATCCGGTGATCGTGTATGTTTATGGCGGTCCTCACGTCCAATTGATTACAGATTCGTGGCTGGGAGGGGCAGGATTGTTTCTCAATTATTTAGCCGAACAGGGATACATCATCTGGACGTTGGATAACCGGGGTTCGGCCAACCGTGGTCGCGATTTTGAACAGGCGATCTACCGGCAGGTGGGTCAGGTAGAAGTAAGAGATCAGATGGTGGGCGTAAATTACTTAAAATCGTTGGCTTATGTTGACACCACACGTATGGGCGTTGACGGTTGGAGTTATGGCGGCTTTATGACCATTTCGTTGATGCTCGACAATCCCGGCGTGTTTAAAGCTGGCGTTGCAGGAGGTCCGGTAATCGACTGGAAATACTATGAAGTAATGTATGGGGAACGGTATATGGATACTCCACAGGAAAACCCTGAAGGATATGGAAAAGCCAGCCTCTTAAGCAAAGGGGATCAGCTTCAGGGCAAGTTATTGATTATTCATGGAACAGAAGATCCTACCGTGGTCTGGCAGCAAAGTCTGGCCTTTTTACAGGCTGCCATCGAAAAACGCAAGGATATCGATTACTTTGTGTATCCCGGTCACGAACACAACATGAGGGGCAAGGACAGGGCGCATTTGTATGAAAAAATAAGCCGGTACTTTAATGATTTTCTTAAATAAAAAGAAAAGAGGAAAATACTTAAACGAACAACCGGCGTTGGTTTCGTAAAATGTTAGTATTTTTAGAGACTTAATTTCATAACAAACCAATATGTGGAAAAAAGTCCTGATCAGTATTCTATTTAGCACTTGCTTATTGCCATTACAAGCCCAGGTATTCGAGCTTGTAAAAACTGACATGAAAGGAGTTATGGAGCCTGTGGCAACCTGGATTTCGGCTGGTGATGAATTATTCCCCGAAGCTTTTCTTTCAGGGGAGTATTATCTGAAAGATCAGCAAATGTTGATTTCGCAATGGACGAAACCACAAAGTAAAATCAAACTTATTCAGCTGACAAGCCCTTTCCCCGCATTATACCGGGGAGCCGTGGCTGCCGCCGATTATGACAAGGATGGTGACGAGGATGTTATTTTAACAGGAATTACCAAGGAGAATTCACTCTTCATCCGGCTCTTTCGACAGGAAGACAACCAACGCTTTACACCAATCAATGAGCTGTTTACACCTGTTTCGGATGGCTCTGTTGAATGGGGAGATTATGATCATGACGGGGACCTGGACCTGCTCATTGCGGGAAAGGAATCCAGCAACCAACTTTCAACCCGAATCTATCGCAACGACCAGGGTATTTTTACCGATATCAACCTTGATCTTCCCGGAATATATCATGGAAATGCAACCTGGGGCGATTTGGACAAGGATGGCGACCTGGACATTTTAATTACGGGAAATACTGGTAGCAAGCCCATTACAGCTGTCTATAGAAATGATAAAGGAAAATACATTCGGCTTGCAGTGCAATTGATTGCCCTTAAAAATAGTGCGGCAGTATGGGGCGATTTAGATAACGACAACGACCTGGACATTTTGTTGAGTGGTGAAGACGGAAAAGGAATGCCCATTTGCGTTGCTTACCGCAACGAAGCCGGCACGTATTTTAACCAAATGTCGGTAGCCATGCGCCCATTAAAGAGTTGTACCATCGATCTGGGGGACTTTGATCACGATGGTGACCTGGATGTGGTGATGACAGGTGAATCATTAGAACGCTCCTATACTTTGGTTTATCAAAACAATCAGGGCTTCAATTTTCAACAGGTGATCAGCCCCATTCCGGGAGTAAGTGCCGGAACCGCGCTTTGGGGGGACTTTGATCTGGATGGCGACCTGGATTTGTTGGTGGCAGGGTTGACCATTTGTTATGACTTCGTGGGACAGATCTACCGAAACAATCTTAACCCAACCATTGTGGATGAAAACGAAGATCTTTTTATTGAAGCACCCATCCCGCAAACCAACAATGGCCCTTTTTATTATTACGTGTTTTCGTCCTGTTATTGCGACCCATCAGGAGGCGATAACATAGCCTACCATTTGTATGTTAGCAATGTCCATTTGCTGGGAGAAAAATATGAATTGAACTATAAATTTAATGACCTGCTCTTAAAAGAAGTGCCTAATTGGGGGGAGGCCGACAGGGGTTTTCGTACTTCTAATGGACATGTGACCAAAAAAGAAGCCGAAGCGGCACGCAAGCAGTTGATTGAATCCTATAAAGACACTCATTTTGAAGTGCATTATTTGAATTGGTAGGGTTCAGTAAAGCGATCCTTCAGATTGTCCAACATGGCATAAACCATTGTGCATGACTACAATAAAGTTAGTCAGGACCATTAAACAGATACCCAAGGAGTTTATCATCCAATACCTCCTTCTCATTATTATTTTTTGTCGAAATACCAACGGGTGACAGCTCCCAATGCCTGACCCAGAAAAAACGCCGCGACTAAAAACGGATAGGTGATGAATTCAAACCCCAACTCAAAAAGAAATCGAATGAATATGACAAGAGGAACAGGCAAATGGATATACAGAAACCACCTGGAGGAAAACTTTTTTTGTCCGGCACGCAAGTAGCCAAAAGGAACGTTAACTATAAACGTGGCCAGAGTGGCCAATAATAGCGAGTTGGTAATATTCGAGTTCATGATGTTATACAGGTTCATCGCAAGAGCGTATCCGGTATAATCACCTTTTTATCAACTTCTTCACTATTTGCTGATCGTGGTTCTGAAGTTTAATTTTGATAAAATAGATGCCGTTTGCCAGTTCCCCCAAATCGAGATTAAATTCAAGACCAGATGAAACAGGCTGTTGCTGAACCACTTCCCCAAAAATATTGCTCACGGTAATTTGCTCTATGATCCCCTCTTGCGAATGTATCTCAACCATACCGGAGGTTGGATTGGGGAATACCCCGACCGACCTCTTCTCAAATGCATCAATAGAAGAAGGATCGATGGTAGTTCCTTTTAACACGACCTGCCGGGCAATTCGGCGACTCAGGGAATCGTCCCCAAAATAAGAATCGTAGTTAAAGGTGATCACATCTTCGAAATCCTGTTGTCCAAGTCCTTCAGGGTAGAAGTTGACAATAAAATTCTTTGTTTCCTGTGTTGCAATTGTTTGGGGCAATTGGGTTGCCAGTGAAAAGGCCGGAGAATGATTTGATGCGCTGTTGATGGTAATTTCATCATCGGATTGGTTGGTGATGGTTACAATAACCGGCCACGGAATATAATCATGGTAATAACCATAATCGATGGTATCGAAGTTGGTTGAAAATAATCCTGTCTCCCAGGTTTGGCGAAAGGCCTGGAAATTCCAAACAAAATCAGGGTAATTCAATTCCCATTGTATTTCGTTGTTTGAATTTACTTCGGTAAAAGCAATGGGCCAGGTGAGTCCCCAACAGATGAGCGAATTGTTGTTGGGTAACCTGTGGTTGCTTCCTGTGGCATTGGCATAAATCAAGGGATCATGCGAATAATCCCAAACTAAAGTGGCTGTGAGGTTGCTTTCATCCAACTCATATTCAACTCCCCTGCTAAAGGGCGGTGTATGATAAACTCCATTGTCATAAACTGTGAAATTTCCATTTTCAATTTGACGGGCATCATGTTGATGCGAAAAACCGGTGGTGTCGTTTGTAAAACTAAACATGTTGTTTTGTGCATGCAGGCCAAACCGCCACAGGACATCGCCTGTATTTCTATCTATTTTGGTTACTTCATCCATGCGACGACAACTAATAAGTATTTGGTTGTCAAGTGTTAAGCTAACTGAATTACCATGTACATAATCGATACTTGCAGCCGTGAAGTCAACGTGATTGCCATCGAGAATATTAAAATGATCCCAGCTTCTCCATTGAAACAATACATTATGATTGGCATCGAGCTCCTGAATAATAAGCCCTACAACACTGGCATTTGGGTTTCCACCCGGGTAAACAGTGTCCATTCCAACAGGTTGTGGATCGTAGGCGATAAGCAAGTGATTGCCGTTTTCCATCATATAGATGCCATGTTGATCAATGGTATATCCATTGCCCATGTAAAGGGTATCAATAAATTGGAATTGGTTATTTAATACATACCATTTATTTACTGATGGATTGGGATTTGAAAAGGCACAAAAAATGAGCTTGTCGTCAACTATTTTTTGAAATAAGTTGCAGTTAGAAGTCCATTCGAGAAAGAACACAGGCTCTCCAAATTGATCGAGAATAACATTGTATTGCTTATAAGGAGCGCCCTGATTAGGTCGTGGCGTAGCAAAAGTATAACCGGGAAAGGGATTGTTTAGCGCGGTGATGGTGGGGCTCATATAATTTCCGGGCAGCACGTAATCGCCATAAGTGATGAGTTCTGAAACGGATTTGTTTTGGGTTGAAGTTACGGCGTTGTTTTTTACAAAACTAAGATCCTCTTCTTCCTGGTCGATATAGTATTGGGCAAGCAGACTGATCGTTTCACGTTGTTTTATTTGAAACGAAAAGGTAATTTCTTCAATGATTTTTCCCGAAAAGGTAGTGATGCCCTTTTTTAACGTCACCTGAATGGTTTCTCCAAAAGCAAATGGTTTTACTGGTGTAAAAATAACGGTTCGTCCATCATCTGCTAAAACAACGTCACAGTTCATGCTACCGCTTTTACTGCCTTCGAGTTGAAGCAAATTACCATCCAGGCTTGAAAGCAAGATTTGTTCACCCATTCTGAAAGAAATGGTTTGTTCAGGGTTTATCCATTTTGATCCCGGTAATGGAGAAATATATTGCCAACCGGTTTGTCCCATGGCAAGAAAACTGCCTGAGAGTAAAAACAAAGCCAAAGAGATCGATAGAATAAAATTTTTCATGAGCTTAATCATTTAGTACTTTTTTGTTGAAACAAAAGAGGTTTCTACGAAGCAAAAATAGGTATTAGTTGTCGATTTTCTCAGTAAAATACCTATTCAAAATAAGTTTTAATAAACTAAAAAATGTGAATTGATGAACGGGTTAAAAAATATTTCTGGACGGTAAGGCATTTACCTGATAATAGTTGTATTTTAACGTTTGAGGTTCAGGTTTTGTACCTAAAAAAGGCTGAAATTCTATGTGTAGAAATAAAATAGTTGATTTTATCATTTTATTATTAATCGTAAGTACAATTGCGGCTTGCTTTAAAATATTAAAAGCAGAAACCCAAACAGGTGAACCATTTGTAGATTCGATTTTCAATTCAGATAAGTCGAACTTAGAATTACTTGGTTATGCCATGGAGTTCAGGAATATTTCTATTGACTCGGCATTGTTGTATACTGAAAAGATCTACCAGCGTGCTGTACTGGAGGGCCGTGTTTCTGATCAAATTGATGCTCTTGGTCAACTCAGCGAGTTAAACCTTCAATCGGGGAATACAGTTTTGGCTTACGAACAAATGAACCGAATTTCCCAATTGGGTGAAGATTCACACTTGCTTGAAATGAAATTAAAAGTGAATTTGAGTCTTGGAAGAATAGCCAGCATTGAGCATGAATATAAGAGTAGTCTTGAATATTATTTTACAGCCCTTAAATATGCAGAGCTATCAGATAATCAATATCAGAGAGGAGAAATATATTACCAAATCGCTACCATTTATTTTATTCTGGGTGATTTTGAGAATATCCGCTACTACCTGGAAAAGGCTTTAATGACCGGGTACACAAAAGAACCTGAAAATTATTTGCAATATGAACTCATTGTCGGTGATACTTATCTTGCTCAGAAACAATTCGATTCAGCCCTTTATTGTTATCAACGGGTTACAAATTTTGCTGAAAAAATGCCTGATAATCATGTAAATCTGGGCACTGCTTATGCCTATTTATCAAAATACTATTTCACGATTAACGATTTAATTGAAGCAGAAAGCAACTGTAAATTA
>Ga0210041_1002724_pt1 | contig 14544 bp, 12 predicted proteins | sample CryGeymeta201503_FD_183973 | JGI IMG/M metagenome (GOLD analysis project Ga0210041, IMG submission 183973) | Groundwater microbial communities from Crystal Geyser aquifers in Utah, USA - Crystal Geyser metaG 2015-03 (SPAdes) (version 2) | ecosystem: Environmental > Aquatic > Deep subsurface >... | reverse complement strand
TTTTTAAAGCTCTTTCTAATTCAATTCCCCTTTCTGAAAGTGAATATGCATAATTATTATTAACAAGGGAATTCATTGAATCAATTTTCAAAGCACTTTCATACACACTATCACTTAGAGCCATTTTATTTTGTTCATTATAAATAAGACCTAAAGTGCCAAGTAAATTTACATCATCAGGAACAATTAGAAGTGCTTTTTTTAAGTAGTAAACAGCATCATCATTTTTTCCTAATTGCCTTAATGTAAAAGAATACCCTGATAGTGCATTAATATCATTTGGATTTAATTGTACTGATTTTTCTAAAAAGGGTAAAGCTTCTTCGTTTTTATTACTCTGTGCATAAGATAGACCCATTATTAAATTAACAGCAAAATTTTGGGGAAATTGTTTAATAGCTTGACCCATAAATTTTATTGCTTCGTCATATTTTCTGTTATCAAAATATAATCCTCCAAGTCTGATCCAACCATCAGGATTCCATTTAGCCAATTCAATTACTTTTTTAAATTCAATTGTTGCAAGTGAATCACGATACATTGATACATCAATTGCACCTTTGTATAATTTAACCTGCCAATCCAGAGTGTCTTTATCAATTATTGAAAAAAGTGAATAGGCAAATGGAAAAAGAGTGCTATCTTTTAAAGCCATGTTAAAATAAGTACCGGCGGTATTAATTTTATTTTCTAATGAAACGGATGGATTAGATAAAATAAATTCAAATTCTTTTGACGCTTCTTTCCATTTATCTTGTTCGATATAAACTTGAGCTTTTATTTGGTGAGCTTCTATGTCATCAGGTATTAATTCCAAAACTGAGTTAATTATTTTTATTGCTTCATCATATTTTTTTTGTCTAACAAATAATTGTACCATTAGTTTTTGTATCTGTACATTACTCGGATCAATGTCAAGCAACTGATTTAGTGTTTTGGATGCTTCTTCATAATTTCCAAGCTTTTCATTTAATTCGGCAATTCTAATTAATACATTCCAATCTAGACCCAATTTTTCTGTTAATTTATTGTAAATTTTAATAGCTTTTGAAGGCTGAGAGTTTTCATAAATTCTAGCAAGTTTGTAATATGAATTTAAATTGGTTGAATCGATAGCAATTATTTCATTCAAAACAGTTAAAGCTGAATCAAATTGACTTGCTGAAGAATAAATAGCAGATAAAAGGTCTTTATAGTCTATATTCTTTGGATCAAGAGCTATGGCTTCTTTTGCGTAATGTAGCGCCGGTGGAATTTTACTTAATATATAATAATCATTTGCTATTGCATAATAAATTCCTGCTTTATCTTTGGCAATTTGAGCAGCAAGTATATAATATTGAATTGCTTTTTCATATTCTTTTTTTGCATCAGCTGTTGCGCCATCAATAAAATATTCAAGAGATTTTTTTTCATTAATTTTTGGATTATCGTTTTCGTTAGTTGTAATATTTTCTTCAGTTGGTTCTTGCTTGGTAATAATAGAGCTAGAACAATTAATTGAAATAAAAGTAAGTAATAATAAAAGAGAATATTTTAGCATTTGCATAATTTTTTTTGTCCAAAAATATATTATTAAAACACAGTAATAACAAGGCTAAGTAAAAGTTAATTTACTTTTGATTAGTTTGTTATAGTTTATAAGATATCAAATAGTTTCAACAATAAATGACAACATTAAGTATAACGATAATTATTTTATCAGTATTGATAATTTATTTAATTTATTATTTCTTCTTCAATATTTATGAAATTGAAATTTGTGTTAACCCAAATAGACTAAACCCTGATAATAATTCAATAGCTAAAATAAATATAAAACCAATAAATTCTTTGGGAATCGAGATTCCATTTAGAAGAGTATATTCACAAATTAACTTTATAGCAGGTATTGAATTAGTAAATATATTATTAAGAAAAGACAGAAAAATTATTTTAAAAGCTGAAAATAATACTGGAATTGTTAATATAGAGATTTTATCTAAGTTTAGCTTACTGCCAAATGTGGTGGAAATAAAAATTGATTAACTGAAAATTATTTTCACAAGTATAATTATTTTGTTTATTTTTAGTAACCGTCTTTAATACACATGTATAGCTTAAGGAAAAATTAATAATGAAAAAAATCAATTTTATTTTTCTAGTCACCTTCCTTTTCTCATCAATTATATTTTGCCAGGGTACTGCTGGGGTTGATGCAAAATTTGAATATCGTTCTTTAATAGATATGCCTACTGCAGGTATTCTTGAGAAAGGATTTGTAGGATTAACTACAGATGTTATGCCAAATGGAGTTTTAATAGAAAAACTTGAAGTAGGTGTTTTTGATAATGTAAGTTTTGGAATTTCTTATGGTGGCTCCAATATAATTGGTCAAGGAAATATAAATTGGTATAAATACCCGGGAGTAAATTTAAGAGCAAGAATTTTAAATGAGTCCAATACATTCCCTGCAATATCTGTAGGATTTGATTCACAAGGGAAAGGGGAATATTCTGATGTTACCAACCGTTTTGCAATTAAATCACCAGGATTTTATGCAGCAGTTAGCAAAAATTTCTCGTTTATTGGTTTTTTGAGTTTACACGGAACAATTAATTATTCTTTAGAAACTAAAGATGGTGACAATTTCACAAATCTTTCTGTAGGATTTGAAAAGACAATTGGCAATAAACTTTCATTAATTTGTGAATATAATTTTGCATTAAACGATAACGCAATTACATCAGCTTTTGGAAATGGTAGTGGATATTTAAATATGGGCCTAAAATTTGGTATTGCACAAGGATTTACATTTGAATTCGACCTTAGGGATTTATTAGATAATAAAAAATTTAATGCAAGTTCTGCTGATAGAGCATTGAGATTAGAATATATAAAGAATATTTTCTAATTATTCTGTTTTAATGTCCTTTTTTGAATATTTCAAATTGTAGATATTTATCTACTATTTGTACACTTAATTAGACACAAATTTTTAATTTTCACTCCAAAATTTAACATTTCCTTATCTTTTTTTAGGCAAGATTTTTGAGGTTAAAAATGTAATTACAAGGAGTGTTATCATGAAAAATCTTAAATTTTTATCACTAATAACTATTTTATCTATTTCATTTTTTGTCACAGGATGTTACACACAACTTGCTGTAAAAGACAGTATACCTGACGACAAAGACATTGTAACAAATGAAGATCCTAATTACAATGACGAATATTATGAAGATGTTGATGATACATTAAATACAGAAAATGATTACTACTATGACGATGGGGATCCTAATTATAACATTAGTTTAAGTTTAGGATATCTATATCCAAGATTAGGTAATATGTATAGATATAGAACTTATCCGTATTATTCATATAGATACACATCCTATTATTTTGATCCATATTACTATTGTTGGGATCCTTATTCAATATTTTGTTATCCAGATAATTATTTTTACTATCCTAATTATTATGGAGTAAATTATTACCATAATTATTTTTATAATTACGGTTACAACAACTATGGTTATTTTTATGGATATAATAAATATAAACAAAGAAATAATGCAGGTTATAAATTAAGAAACAACTCAGGTATAAGAGGAAAAACATATACAAACAGAGATGTCCGCACCAGAAATAATAATCCAGGTTCTGTTAGAAACAGAGATAATAAAAATTATCCTACAAAAACCAGAAACATTGATAGAACCAGAAAAACAAAAAACGATCCAAGGAAAATAAGGGATAATAATCGACCAAGAGTTAGAAATAATAAGCCTAAAACTAAAAGACAACCTAGAACTTATAAACCAACTCCAAGACGAGAACCAAGGAAAACTTACAACCGCAACACACCAACAAGGCCAACACCGAGAAGTTATTCCCCTTCTCCTTCAAATAGACCTAATAAAACTTATACAAGACCAAGTCATTCAAAACTTAGCAAAACAACTAATACAAGAAAAAGAAGATAATTTAATATGACCGACATAAATATTATTCCATTAGAGCCAATAGCTGTACCAGGATGCCCAACTGTTCCACCAAGTATTCCTTTACCTATTATAAGTCCAATTGGTAAACCGAATACAATTACATTAATTAAAAGTCAACAAACAAAGAACAATACCTCTAATAAAAATGTTAGAAATAATAATGTCAGCAGAAATAATTCTAAAGGGAAAGGGAGATGAAAAAGATTTTTTTTAAGTCATTTATCATTTCAATTTTATTTTTAACAACAAACTTTTATTCTCAAGGAATACCTGATGTTTTAAGATTAGGTGAATCTGGATTGGGTGTTGGTGCAAGAGCATTGGGAATGGGAAATAGTTATATCGGATTAAGTGACGATGCTTCCGCTATGTATTTTAATCCGGCTGGACTTGGATTAATGAATAGAATTGAAATATCAGGTGGATTGAATTACGACAACTTAAAAAATGATGTTACTTTTTTTAACTTACTTTCAAAAGAAAAAGATAATTCCACAAAGTTTAATAGATTTAGTATTGTTTTACCATATCCTACCTTCCAAGGTAGCTTAGTTTTTGGTGCAGCTTTTCATTCTGTAAATAATTTTAATAGCACAATAAGTTTTGATGGATTTAATAATGGCACAAATTCCATGATCCAAAATCTTTTGGATACAGATATTCCTTATGATCTATATTTAACAGATAGTACAAACAATACTCCAATAAACGGAAAATTAAATCAAAGTGGTAATATTAAGAATATTGGATCTTTAAATAACTGGGCATTTTCCGGAGCAGTAGAATTATCAAAGAATTTATTTGTTGGTTTTACTATAAATGGAATTTCAGGATCGTTTAATTCTAACAATGATTATTTTGAAGACGACACAAAAAATGTGTATCAAGGAGTAACTGCTACAGGTGAACATTTTACAAAAGATTTTAGAACATTCAATTTAAATAGAATTCTTAATTGGGAAATAAAGGGATGGTTTGCAAAAGTTGGTTTGCTATATCAATTTAATGACAATGCTCGGTTTGGCACAACTATTCAATTCCCTCAATATTATACCATAGAAGAAGATTTTTTAGTAAATGGTTACAGTGAATTTGGAACAGATAATTTTGTTGACTTAGATCAATCCAAATATAGTGACTATGTAAAATATGACATAGTAACTCCATTTAAATTTTCTTCAGGCTTTTCATTTAATATAGGTAGTTTAATAATTAATGCAGAAGGTTCATTTATAGATTATTCACAAAGTAAAATCGAAAACCCTGAAGGTTTAAGCAATCAGTATATAGGTGGTGTAAACAAAGATATAGCAAATACTTTAGGACAAGTTTTTTCTTATAATTTAGGAGCAGAATACACAATTACTCAATTAGGTTTAAGAATAAGAGGTGGTTATTTTACGCAACCATCAGCATACAAAGATGATCCAGATCAGTTTGATAAAAAATATTTAACTGCAGGGTTTGGATTTTTATTGGCAGAAAATATTGGAGTCGATATTGGATATGCAAGAGGTTGGTGGAAAAACATTGGCGATAATTATGGAGTTAATATTTCCAGAACTTATCAAGATATAGAAATAGATAGAATTTTAGTAGATCTGACCTATAGATTATAGTTAATATTTAATCTATTTCTTCTTATTAACTCATCTTACGCAAAAAGTGAACAGTGAAAAGATGACATCTTTGTTTCCTGAATTGAATTCAAATAAAATGATAATTCTTTAACGAAATAGAGACTTTATTTTCTTAATAAAAATATGTCATCTTTCAGCTTTGTGTAACATCAGTTATTTAGACTAACCTTCATTTCATTTTTACTCACACTATAAATTGAAATCTTAACTAGTAAAAGTTATATTTCAGTATTACAACTAAGCTATTTTGATGAAAGAATTTCTTACTGATTTTAAAAGTTCATTTAGCAAATTTCATTCTGAGAAGATAATTCCATTTGATAATTTATCAAATGAAAATACATTCATCAGTTTTGTTTATCCAATACCTAATTTAAATTTCAATAATATTTTCAATAAAATCAGAGAATATTCTCCATCTCTTATCTTTGAAAAACCAGACGAAGATTTTAAAATAATAGCTTTAGATTCCATTTATACATTTAGTGATAAACTTAAAACTGACCAATCATCTTTTTCTTCTGTAATAAATAATTTAAAAGAAAATACAATAGAAAATTGGGGAAAAGATTTTTCCAAAGAAATTCCATTGATTGTAGGCGGAATGAAGTTTTTTGCTAAATCGAATTCTGAATTATGGAATGATTTTAAGGATTCAAATTGGTTCATTCCAAAATTTCTTTTTATTAAAAAAAATAATTTTACTGGGTTAGTGTTTAATACTTTTTTGAAATCTATAAAAGATTTTGATAAATATATATTTAAAGTCAAAAATGAATTAGAAAAAATTATAATTACCAATAATGTAAATGATATTCCAGTTGATGCAAATTCGACAATATTAAATCCAAATGGAAAAGCTGATAAAGAAAATTGGATAGGAAAAGTTAAAAATATTTTAGAATTAATTAGGAAAAATGAAATTCAAAAAGTGGTATTGTCCCGCAACCTTTCATTAAAACTTAACAATAGACCCAATTGGAAATTTATTTACAAAAACCTAACAACCAATTATCCAACCTGTCACTTTTTCATTTATCACAATAATAATTCTTTCTTTTTTGGATCAACTCCGGAAAGATTGGCAAAATTCAGCAACGGCTTTGTTGAAGTAGACGCTCTGGCAGGTTCAACACCCAGAGGTAGAGATGAAAAAGAAGATTCAATATTTGCTGATAATTTATTAAACAGTAAAAAAAATTTAGCTGAACATAATTTTGTTATAGATCATATCACAGAAACAATTAGAGATATAACTGACGAATTAGAAATTAAGAATAAATATAGCATTAAAAAATTAAAAAATATTCAACATCTGCATAGTAGAATTTCCGGAAGATTAAAAAATGGATTTACTGCATTTGATATTTTGATGAATCTTTATCCTACTCCAGCAATATGTGGTGTATCAAGAGACAAAGCTTTTTCTGTTATAAACGAATTTGAAAATTATGACAGAGGAATGTACTCGGGAGTAATTGGCTGGTTTAATTTCAATAATGAAGGTGAATTTACCGTTGCTTTAAGATCAGCTTTAACAGATGAGAAAAATTTAACTGTATTTGCAGGCAGTGGAATTGTTGCAAATTCCAATCCAAATACTGAATTTGAGGAGACAGAAATAAAACTAAAGGCTATCCTCAATTTATTTGATGAAGAAAATAAAAGTAAATAAAAACATAATTTGGGCAACGGCATTTGTAAATGAACTTTCAGCAAACGGAATTAAATTTGCATGTATCTCTCCCGGTTCCCGCAATACACCTTTAACATTTGCATTTGCTTCAAATAAAAAAATCAAAAAATATGTTTTTATAGATGAAAGAAGTTCTGCATTTTTTGCTTTGGGATTGGCAAAAGTAAAAAATGAACCAGTTGCAATTGTTACAACCTCCGGAACTGCGACTGCTGAAATTTATCCATCTATAATTGAGGCGTATAAACAAAGAATTCCTTTAATTATATGTACTGCAGACAGACCACCTGGATTTTTTGAAAGAGGTGCTAATCAAGCTATTAACCAACAAAATATTTATAAAAATCATATTAGAGCTTATTTTGATTTTGGAATGCCCTTACTTACAGAAAGAAAAATTAAAGTATTAAGAAAAAATTCTTTTGATTTAATTAATATCTCAACCAGAATAAATCCAGGGCCTGTTCATTTTAATTTCCCATTTGATAAACCTTTTGAACCTGATTCATTCACTGATAATATTAGTAAAACTTTATTGGATATTTCAAATAATAAAAAATCGATTAATTTCTATAAACAAAAAACTGGACTATCAGATTCAACTCTAATTAAAAAAATTATTAATGATTTAAATAAATATGATAAAGGAATTATAATTATTGGTCCGGAAAATTATAGAAATGATTTTGCAAATAATATTATTAAATTATCTGAAAAATTAAAATACCCAATCCTAGTTGACGGCACATCACAATTAAGATTTAATACAAAAGCTCACAATAACATAGTTTGTAATTATGATGCTTTTCTAAGAAACTCAAATTTTACAAATAAAAACAAACCTGACATTGTTCTTCATTTTGGCAGAACAGTTACATCCAAAGGAGTAGAAGATTATTTATCAAAACTGAAATGCAGAATATATTTAATAAATGAATTTGGTGATTTATTTGATCCATCAAATAACACAACTACACTTTTGAAAATGTTACATTCAATTTTCTGTAAAGAGATTATTTCAAAGCTCACTAAAAAGAATAAAAATAATACTTGGTTATCTTCCTTTATAAATGCAGATAATGTCACTTCAATAATAAAAAGTCAATTTATCTATTCTGCAAAATTCCCTTCAGAAAGCAGGATTGTTAATGAAGTATTAAAGTTAATTCCCGATTATTCAAATATTATGCTTTCTAATAGTCTGCCTGTTAGAGATTTTGATAATTTTGCTTCAAAAGATTTTAAAAGATTAAACATTTTTAATAATCGCGGCGCAAGCGGAGTTGATGGAATAATTTCCACTTCTATGGGTATTGCGGCCCGAAGCAATAAACTAACAATCTTATTAATAGGCGATATTGCCTTTTACCATGATCTTAATGGGCTACTAAATGAAAATAAAAATTCTATCCCCTTAATTATAATATTAATAAATAATTCAGGAGGCGGGATATTTCATTTTCTTCCTATTAAAAAGTATAAGCAAATATTTAAAAAATATTTTTTGACTCCGCATAATCTAAATTTTAATGATATTGTAAATGGGTTTGGAATTAAATACACTAGAATTAAAAATTGGAAAAACTTTAAAAGTGTTTTTAATTCCTCTATTAAATCAAGTAAACTTCAGGTCATTGAAATAAAAACTAATTCTGAAGAATCTTATAAATTAAGAAAACTTTTTTGGGATAAAGTTAGGAAAGCCTTTTGAAAATTAAATTTGAAGACTTTGAACTAAATATTGAAACACCTCTTAAACTATCTTCTGAAAAAAAATATATTTTCTTTCTTCATGGATTTACCTGCTCTTCTACTGATTGGTTAAAGGTCATTAATGGAATTGATAAGAACTACAATCCAATTTTAATTGATTTAATTGGACACGGTAAAAGTGATTCACCAAGTAAATTGAATTATTACAAAGTTAATTCTCAAATTAAACAAATAAAAAAAATAACAGAATATTTTACAGAAAAAAAAATTATCCTTTGTGGATATTCAATGGGGGGAAGATTAGCTCTATCTTTCGCTGATAAATATCCTGAAAAAGTAAAAGGATTAATCTTAGAAAGTACTATGTACGGAATAAAAAATGAAACAGAAAGAGAGGATCGAAAAAAACAAGACAAAGGATTAGCTGAATATATAAAATCAAATAAAATTGTTGGTTTTGTTGATCATTGGCTTAATAAAGAAATTTTTTCCACACTAAAAAAACTGCCAAAAGAAAAATATAAATTGATAATAGAAAACAAATTAAAGAATAATAAAATTGGTTTAGTAAATTCACTTATAGGTTTTGGAACAGGAAATTTGCCCTGCCTTCTTAATAATTTAAAAAACTTAAATTTTCCAATATTATTAATTACAGGTGAATTAGATAAAAAGTTTACTAAAATAAATCAGGTAATGGCAAATATATTTCCTAATGCAATTCATTCAATTATAAATAATACTGGCCATTCAACTCATTTAGAAAACTCCATAGAATTCAAAAATAGTATTAATCGATTTTTATCCACACTTTAAAAATTCTGGTGCTTGTTTAATACTAATTCTCATAACTTTTCAATATTTTTCGTGTATCAATCAATATAGATTTTTATCTTATAGCAAGAACAATCAAGATTATTAGGAATATTTATGCCTTATAAATGGAAAAAAGTAAAAGATTATTCAGATATCATTTATGAAAAAATGGATGGTATAGCAAAAATTACAATCAATAGACCGGAAGTTAGAAATGCATTCAGACCGGAAACAGTTATGCAAATGTATAATGCATTTTCTGATGCTAGAGAAGATCAGGAAATTGGTGTAATTTTATTAACCGGTAAGGGTCCTGCAAAAGATGGTAAATATGCTTTTTGCTCAGGAGGAGACCAAAGATTTAGAGGTGATAAAGGATATGTGGGAAAAGACGGTGTTCCGAGATTAAATGTTCTAGATTTTCAAAAATTAATTAGAAGTATTCCAAAACCTGTTATTGCTTTAGTTGCAGGTTATGCAATTGGTGGAGGACATGTTTTACATGTAGTTTGTGACCTGACTATTGCAGCTGATAATGCAATTTTTGGTCAGACCGGTCCAAAAGTTGGTAGCTTTGACGGAGGCTTTGGCTCAAGTTACCTTGCAAGAATTGTTGGACAAAAAAAGGCTCGAGAAATTTGGTATTTATGTGATCAGTACAATGCAAAAGAAGCTAAAGAAATGGGATTGGTTAATAAAGTTGTTTCAATTAAAAAATTAGAAGAAGAAGGTATTAAGTGGGCAAAGAAAATTCTTACCCACAGCCCAATGTCAATTCGGCTTTTAAAATCTGCTTTTAATGCAGAGTTGGATGGACAAGCCGGCATTCAAGAATTAGCTGGTAATGCAACTCTTCTTTATTATATGAGTGAGGAAGCACAAGAAGGGAAAAAAGCATATCTTGAAAAAAGAAAACCGGATTTTAAAAAATACCCAAAACTCCCATAACATTATATTAAATAGTGCATACACAAAATACATTTAATAGTTGGGTTTTAGCAAGCAGACCTAAAACTTTACTTGCAGCAGTAATTCCAATTATTGTTGGATCATCTCTTGCTTATAGTCAAAATAAATTTATAATTCTCAATTCATTAATTGCTTTATTCTGCTCACTACTAATTCAAATAGGAACAAATTTTATAAACGATCTTTTTGATTATTTAAAGGGATCTGATAAAGAAGATAGAAAAGGACCACAAAGGGTTTTAGCAAGTGGATTGATTTCTGCAAAAGAAATGAAACTCGGAATTATATTAGTTTTTTCTTTGGCATTTATTGCTGGTCTGTTTTTAGTTTATACTGGAGGGATTGTTGTACTTATCATAGGAATATTTTCTATCTCTTCTGGAATTGCATATACTGCTGGTCCATATCCTTTGGCATATAATGGACTTGGAGATGTTTTTGTCTTTATATTTTTTGGATTTGTCGCTACAGCAGGTACTTATTTTGTAAATACATTTGAGTTTAATTTTTTATCCATTCTAGTTTCAATTCCCGTTGGTGCACTTATAACAAATATTTTACTTGTTAATAATTTTAGGGATTTTAATGAAGACAAAGAAGTTAATAAAAAAACCACTACTGTAATTTTTGGAAGAAAATTCACACAATTTCAATATATATTTCAAATTATTATCTCGTATTTAATACCGATTTTTTTATGGATACATTTAGGCTATTCATTACTAATTTTACTTCCTTTACTTTCTATACCGTTTGCAATTTATTTAATAAAGATGTTGATCAATTATGAAGGTGAAGCATTAAATAAAACTTTGGAATTATCAGCCAAGTTTGCAGGACTTTTCAGTTTGTTATTTTCATTTGGTTTATTACAATGAAAAAATTGCAAATGACTTATTCTCCATTCGAATTAAATTTTAATAATCCGTTTTTAACCTCCAAAAAAAAATTAAAAAAGAGAGAAGGGATTTTAATTAAAATTAAATATGATAATTTCACAGGACTTGGTGAGTGTTCCCCTTTCCCTGAATTTGGTTCGGAAACTTTAGAAGATGCTACAAATAAGATTAAAGATTTTAAACTTAAACTAAATTTAGAACCGGATAATTTTATTAATAATCTAAATAACTCTTTATCAGAACTTGATGATTTCCCATCGCTAAAACACGGCATTGAACAAGCATTATTAAATCTAATTTGTAACAAAACAAAACTTCCTTTGAATGAATTATTAAATGTGACATTAAATTCATCTATTTCTGTTAATTCAGTTATAGGATTTCTTCCTTCTGATCAAACTTTAACTGTTTGTCAGAATTATTTGGAAGAAGGTTTTAAGGCAATAAAATTAAAAGTAGGGAGAGATAATTTTGAAGATGATATAGAAATAATTTCTCTGATAAGAAGTAAGCTTGGTTCTGATTTTAATTTAAGATTGGATGCAAACAGAAAATGGAATTTCACTACTGCTGAAAAAGTATTTAACTTATTGAAGAATTTACAAATTGAATATGTGGAACAGCCGGTAAATTCTATCGATGAATTTATCAAATTAAAATCTTGTTCAAAAATTCATATTGCTGCTGATGAATCAATAAGAAATTATAGCGATGCAGTTACTTTTATTCAAAAAAAAGCTGTAGATGTAATTATACTCAAACCAATGATGTTGGGTGGTCTATTACCAACTTTGAAAATCATAGAATTATGTGAAAAAAATAAAATAATAGTTGTAATTACAACAACTTTTGAATCAGCATTAGGCAGAGCAAATGCAATATTTGCAGCTTCCACTATAAAAAATAAAATAGCTCATGGACTCAGTACAGCAAAATATTTTGAAAATGACTTATTCCCCGATCCTTATACTGTCAAAAATGGTGTTATAAAGTTATACTAAATGGAAATTTTAAATTATATCCCTCTGAATAATTCTGCTGCAATTATTTTTAATGATATAACAATCAATTATTCCAAACTGCATAATAAAATATCAAAGACTTCAAACTCCCTTTTAGAAAATAATATCAAGCTTGATGACAGAGTAATTCTAATTAGCAATAATTCAATTGACTTTATTATTCAAGTTTTTTCTTTATGGAATATTGGTGCAATCCCTGTTCCCATCAATCCAAATTTTACTAAAAATGAATTAAATAATATTGTTGATCAAGTCTTGCCTGAAAAAATCTTGGTTGAAGAAAACATTAATGTGAAATTAGATATCTCCACAAATGACATTATAAATTTTCCAATTAAGAACTCTGATAAAAACATCATTAATAAAATTAATATTGACAAGAATAAAACTGCATTGATTTTATTTTCTTCTGGCTCTTCAGGTAAAGCTAAGGGAATAAAATTGAGTTTTAATAATTTAATAAGCAGTGCATTAGCTCAAATAAAATTTTTAAACCTCAAAAAAGAAAATAAATATCTAGCTTCTCTACCCTTTTATCACATTGGTGGATTTTCAATTATTACTAGAACTTTATTTTCTGGAGGGGCTATAATAATTCCAAAATCAATTAAAAATGAAGATATAATTACTGCGATTGAAAAACATAAACCTAATTCAATTTCGTTAGTCCTAACTCAATTGAAAAGAATATTGGAAAAGAATTTTCAACCAAGTGTGAATTTAAATAATATACTAATTGGCGGTAGTTTAATTGATACTAGTTTGGTTATTGAAGCTGTAAAAAAAGGGTGGAAAATTATTAAGGTTTATGGTTCAACTGAAACTTGTTCTTTTATAACAGCCCAAAGAGTTAACCCTAAAAATTTAGACTCAAAATCTGTTGGCAAAGTACTTGGAAACAATAAAATAAAAATTATTGATAATAAAATTGCAATTAAGGGTGATTCGGTAATGCAAGGATATTTTAATCAACAAGTTGATTTTTCAGGTGACGGTTACTTTATTACTGAAGATATTGGTTACATAGATGAAAATAATGAACTGTTTGTTGAAGGCAGAAAAGATGATATTATTATATCCGGTGGTGAAAATATTAGTTTAAAAGAAATTGAATATTATGTAAACAAATTTGAGAAAATAAAAGATTCTACAGTAATTGGAATAAAGGATAAGGAATGGGGAGAAATAGTTGCTGTTAGCGTCGTATCGATAAACAATGATTTATTTCTATTATCTGATCTCAATGATTTTTTATCTGGCTATCTTGCTAAATATAAACTTCCAAAAAAAATATTTTTTGTTGATCAAATACCACGAAATGAAATGGGAAAAATTTTAAGGTATGCTCTAATGGAGAAAATCAAAGGATGTTGAATTTCGAATACTGAATGATGAATAATGATTTTAGAAGGAATGAAAATAAGATATTATTTTTTATAATTTTTCTGAGCAGTATCAATACTTTTTACGAAGATCGGTACTAACTCGTTGGATTCATTTAGAGCTTCATTTAATTGTATCTCTGATTTGAATAATTTACTTTTCTTAATAATTTTCAATCATACCAAGCTTTCTCTCAATTCTTTCAAAATTATTTTCATTTTATGAATAAAGTCCTTTCTAGATTCACTACTTTGTGCTTCTCCATAGTTTAATGCTGATGAAGTTGCAGAACGAATTAATTGATTTGATAAAATACTTACGGTACTAGTTTTATTAACTCATCTTACGCAAAAAGTGAGCAGTGAAAAGATGACATCTTTGTTTCCTGAATTGAATTCAAATAAAATGATAACTCTT
>Ga0210041_1002688_pt1 | contig 14662 bp, 10 predicted proteins | sample CryGeymeta201503_FD_183973 | JGI IMG/M metagenome (GOLD analysis project Ga0210041, IMG submission 183973) | Groundwater microbial communities from Crystal Geyser aquifers in Utah, USA - Crystal Geyser metaG 2015-03 (SPAdes) (version 2) | ecosystem: Environmental > Aquatic > Deep subsurface >... | reverse complement strand
CAGATTTTCCATTGGAAAATCTGCCCTCTGGGCCGACAATTTGTAAGTAAATAAAGATCATATACTTAGTTATATAAAAATCTCGGAATTCGTTATTTGAGTAATATGTTTTTCTTACAAATTGCCATGGGTTAACCCCGCTATATAAAATGTTTTATAAAAACATTTTATATAGCGGCCTTCGGCAAAAAATTCATTTCCAATGAATTTTTTGGGATAAATTAATTTAAGGAGAGACCAAAGCCTAAGTTATATTTTGTCTTTGGGATATCGATAGGAAGTCTTCCTCTAATTGGAATTTTGCCCATTATTGCATTTACAACAGCAGTTTGTGAAACCTCAACATCGTTAAATGCACAAATAAATGTTGAAGTTTGTGGAAGGTCAGAAACTATGTATGGGTTACCAAAATCAATCAGAATAGAAGGTGTTTTTAGTCGCATAATTTTTCGTATGAATGATATATATTTTTTACTAAGCTTTTGTGATCTATCATCATTTTGTGCACGCATAAAATAAGGTAAAATTATTAGTTGTGCGTTTCTTGCATAATTATATGCACTAGAAAAATCTTTTGTACGGCTGTTATTATTTAACACAACTGATTTAACACTACCAAATTCCTCTGATATTAATTTATTAAATGTAAGAAGTGAATCTTTATCAATGCCATAAGAAAATATTATCGATGCAACTTTTCTGTATTTTTTTGAATCTACCGGAATTATTTTTTTGGAATTTTTAACAAGTGTTATAGACTTATCAGCAATTTTTTGTGCCAGTTTTTGATGAGGTGTATAAATATTACTGTTCTGAAATAAATCCCATTTTGGTTCTGTATTTTTAATCCATCTTTTAGCAGAAAGAATTTTCCTTACACTTTCATCAATTCTATTTTCTGAAATCTCGTTTGCATAAACTGCATTTGAAACAGCATTTAGCACTACTTCAATATCAGGAGGAATAAGAATAATATCATTACCGGCTTTAACAGCTAACAAAGCTGACTCTGCAACTGAATAATATTTAGTAATTACCAGCATTCTCATTGCATCAGTTACAATAAGTCCATTAAAATTAAGATTTTCTTTTAATAAACTAGTTACAATTTCAGGAGAAAGTGTTGAGGGTAATAAAGTATCTTTTTGAATTGCCGGTACATTTAAATGCCCTATCATAATAGACTGAACACCATTATTAATAGCTTTGATAAAAGGGTAAAGTTCATTTTTATATAGCTCAGTTTTGGATTTACTTATATGTGGTAAGTCAATATGTGAATCTATAAAAGTATTTCCATGTCCAGGAAAATGTTTTACTGTTGAAATTATTCCGCCTGCAGTTGCACCTCTTATAAATGCAACAGTAAAATTCGATACAATATTTTTGTCACTTGAAAAAGATCTTATGCCAATTACAGGATTTTCCGGATTGTCATTTATATCAGCAACAGGTGCATAATTTTGATTTACACCAATTGCCCTTGCCTCTCTTGCAATAGCTTTTCCCATATTGTACGCAAGTGATGTATCACCTGTAGCAGCAACAGCCATATTATTTGGAAAAATATTTCCATCAGAAAGCCTCATTCCTAAACCATTTTCAAAATCAGAAGATATTAATAATGGTATATCTGACATTAACTGCATCTTAATAATATCTTCTTTTTCATTAATTATGTCACCTTGAAAATAAATAAATCCACCTACTTTGAACTCGGTAATTAATTGTTTTATTCTCACCATCTCGAGAGTATCTGCGCTTCTGTCATTACCCATAACCCAAGGCATTATCATTTGAGCTACTTTTTCTTTAGTGGTTAGTTTTTGTAGTGTATTTTCAACCCATTCTTTGTCAGCATCATTTAATGGAAATACTTTTGGACAGTAAATTGCTGTTGTTTTATCTTGAACAAAAGGTATAAACATAGAAAGCTGAAGGATTGAAATTAGAATTATTCCAATCAGAATTAGTGTATTCTTTTTATTTGTTAATTTCATTGTACAATTTTATATATGAAGTGTGAATGTATAATCGCCTTTGGCAATATATGTCTGAATGTACAGAATATTAGAATTTTATAATTAGTATGTTTAAAACATATTTCATTCATCCATACGATCATTCAACCATACATTTAATCCTTGTGTTTTTATTAATTATAATAGTTTAGTTAATAAATAGAATTAATTATTCCATCATGAAGTATAGGTCTGAATTTAATAATTTTTAAATTTTCTCTTGTAGAATAAACTCTGTTAGAAAGAAAAATAACAAATAATTTTTTGTCAGGATCTACCCAGAAAGATGTTCCTGTATAACCGGTATGTCCAAATGAATTTGAAGAAAATAATTTACCAGCCGAAGATTTTTCTTCTGACTTAATATCCCAGCCCAATGCTCTTTCAGAATTAGGTTGTTTGGAAGTGAAAAGCAAAACTGTTTCTTCATTTAGAATTTTTTTACTATTAAACATACCTTTCTTCAATATCATTGATAAAAAATTAGAAAGATCTTCAACATTTGAAAAAAGTCCAGCATTACCTGAAACTCCGTTTAATAACGAAGCCGTTTCATCGTGAACTTCTCCTTGAAGCTGTCTATGTCTCCAATAATCATCAAATTCAGTTGGAGCAATATCTTGTTTAAGAGAATCTGGAGGATTGAACATTGTACTCTTCATATTCAGCGGATCAAAAATATATTCCTTTGAAAAATTATCAAGATATTTTCCTGTAACTTTTTCAATTAATTTCTGCAGAACAATCATACTTAAATCCGAGTAAACAGTTTTACTGCCGGTTTCATAAATTAATTCTGTATTATAAATATCATTTATTACATCATCTGAATTATTACAGAACTTATAAAATCTTTTATATGCCGGAAGTCCGCTGTTGTGCAACAATAAATTTTTAATTGTAATGTTTTCTTTATTATGATTTGCAAATTGAGGAATATATTTTACTACCTTATCATTTAATTTGAATAATCCTCTGTCAATACAGATCATTGCTGCAGTTGTTGTGGAAACAATTTTTGTTAAAGAAGCCAAATCATAAATTGTACTTAGAGATGTCTGTTTTGATTTCGTATCGTAAGTTAAATTTCCATAAGCTTTTTTATAAATTATATTTCCATCTTTTGAAATAAGTAACACAGCACTTGGGAAAACAGAATCTTTTACAGCCTGATAAATTATTTTATCTACATTATCAAAATTGTTTTTTAGACTTTGTGCACAAGAAAAATTGAATGGTAAAATAATAATTATAAATATTTTTTTAATCATTTGTTTTTTTACCAAATTCAGGATCGATATATAAAAACTTTGTAATTACAAATGCCGGAATAGTTGAAATACAAACCCAAACAAAAAATTCTTTATAGCCTATCATTTCTTGCAGCCATCCGCTTAACATTCCCGGAATCATCATTCCCAGCGCCATTAATCCTGTAGCAATAGCATAATGTGCAGTTTTGTAATTACCTTCTGATATATAAATTAGATACAATAAAAAAGCTGTAAAACCAAAACCATAACCAAATTGTTCAACAGCAATAGCTGTATTAATTAGAAGTAAACTTGATGTTTGAGTAAAAGACAAAAAAACATAAACAAGATCAGGCAAATTTATTGCAATTAACATCCACCAGATCCAATATTTTAGACCTTGCTTAGCAGACACAAATCCTCCAAGTATTCCCCCTAAAATTAAGGCAATAATCCCCGCAGTGCCGTAAGCAAATCCAACTTGTGAAGTAGTTAATGCTAAACCTCCGGCTTCTTTTGTATCCAATAAAAATGGAGCTGCAATTTTAGCAAGCTGTCCTTCTCCTAATCTATATAATAAAATGAATAAAAGTATTATTATAATTTGTTTCTTTTTAAAGAACAAAATAAAAGTCTTAATAAATTCTTTTGAAAAAAGTTGAACAGTAAGCTCAATTATTTTTGTGTCGCTTGCAGGTTTTGGTAAAACATAATTGTTATACAAAAAAAATAATATAAATAATCCTGCTAAAACAAAAAATGAAATCATCCAGGCAAATGAAATATTATCTGGATTATTTGTTTCTAAATAACCGGCAAATATTATTAGTAAACCCTGACCAAATATCATTGCAAATCTGTAAGCTGTATTTCTTATACCTATAAACCAAGCTTGATTATGTTTTGAAAGAGCTAGCATGTAAAATCCGTCTATAGAAATATCGTGTGTTGCAGAACTGAAAGCAACAAGCCATAAGAAAGCAAGTGAATATTTAAAAAAACTTGGTCCGGTTAAAGTTAATGCTACGCCTGCAAAACCTGCACCAAGCAAAAGCTGCATTGTAATTATCCACCATCTTTTTGTTTTTAAAATATCAACAATCGGACTCCAAATTGGTTTTATAACCCAGGGCAGATATAACCAGCTTGTGTAAAGTGCTATATCTGTATTTGAAACACCTAATCTTTTATACATTATCACAGATACCGACATAACCACTATATAAGGCAGACCTTCTGCAAAATAAAGTGTTGTGAGCCAACTCCATATTTTAGCTTTTTGTTGGTTTTCTGTCATTATCTTTTGTTTAAATATTTTTTAGCAAGTAGTATGGCACCATAAACAGGTGAATGTTCAGGTTGAATAATATTAACAAATTTTAATCTTTTTTTAATATTTGTCCTTAATAAATTAGAATAAAAATTTTTGCTTTTAATTAAAGAACCTGTAAAAGAGATATTTAGTTTTCTTTGTTTTAATTTTTTTCTGATCAAAATAATTAGTTCAAGCAATTCACGGATTTCTTCTTCTAAAATTATTTTTGCAATAATATCTTTTTTTTCTGCAGCTTTAATTACTAGAGGTGCAAAATCTTGAATAGGAAAATTGTTTCTATACACTTCTGAAATAAGATCATTAGAATTTTTTATATGGAATTTATTTCTTAATAATTTAGTTAAAAGAGTCTTCTTACTATCTCCATCCAGTTCTTTTGATACTGCGGTCAATCCTTTTTTTCCAATTGAGTAACCACCGCCAAAGTCACCGAGTAATCTTCCAAACCCACCGGCTCTGTAAAGTACTCCTTTTTTATCTTTACCGTAAATAATGGAACCTGTTCCGGCAATTAAAATACATACCGGTTTATTTGAGGAAGCTCCTTCCAAAGCAATTTGTGCATCAGTAGTAACTTTAATTTTTTTAATCTTTAATATTTTTTTTAATTCTGTTAATAAATTAGCAGCATCTTTTTTTCTTCCCATTCCCGTAGAACCTACAACAAGCATTTCAACATCTTTAAAATTGATTTTTATCTTGTTATTACACTTTTTAATTGATGATAAAATATTTTTTGCTGATTTATTAATTCCTGTAATTAAAGGATTTCCGCCCTTGCTGTTAATTTGAGATAAAACATCACCTTTTAAGTTTGTAATTAAGCATTCAGTTTTAGTTCCGCCTGCATCAATGCCAATTAAATATTTCATAAATTGATTTTATTTTTTATAAGTCTATTTTAGTTAATAATAAAATAGTGATTAAATAAGAAATTAAAAAAAGAAACTGAAAAATGATTATATTTAAGCTAATGAAAGATTTAGAAAAATATTTTAAGAAATTCCAAGAAAACACAGTAGGTTATAATCAGGTTTTCCAAACACCGTATGGTAAAAAGAAAATTCTTTATGCCGATTGGATAGCAAGCGGGAGATTGTATAAACCAATTGAACAAAAACTTTTAAATATATTCGGTCCATATGTTGGCAACACTCATTCAGAATCAAGTGTGACCGGTACAACAATGACTCATGCATATCATAAAGCACATAAAATAATTAAAGATCATGTTAATGCAAGTAAAACTGATGTAATTATTACTGCCGGTTCAGGTATGACGGGAGTTGTTAATAAATTTCAAAGGATATTGGGATTAAGAGTTCCCGAGCAAATAGGAAAATTTGTAAAGTTACCAGACAAACAAAAGCCTGTTGTTTTTATTACACATATGGAACATCATTCCAATCAGACTTCCTGGCTAGAATCACTCGCAGATGTTGAAGTAATTGAACCAACAAGAGAAGGACAAGTTGATATAGAAAACTTAAAGGATCATTTAAAAAAATATGAAAACAGAGTACTTAAAATAGGTGCATTTACTGCTGCTTCAAATGTTACGGGGGTAATACCTCCTTATTTTGAACTTGCAAAAATTATGCATAAAAACGGAGGATTGTGTTTTATAGATTTTGCCTGCGCCGCACCATATATGAAAATTGATATGCATCCCGAAGATCCTGAAATGAAATTGGATGCTATATTTTTCTCACCCCACAAATTTTTAGGTGGACCCGGAACATCAGGAGTTTTAGTTTTTGATTCCCACCTTTATCACAATATTGTCCCCGACCAACCGGGCGGAGGAACAGTTGATTGGACTAATCCCTGGGGAGGACATAAATTTGTTGATAATATTGAAGCAAGGGAAGACGGTGGAACACCTGCATTTCTTCAAACAATAAAAGCTGCTCTTGCTATTAAATTAAAAGAGGAAATGGGCGTTGAAAATATTTTAAAAAGAGAAGACAAACTTTTAGAAATAGTTTTTGAAGAATTACCAAAAATAAAAGGACTTCATATTCTTGCCGGTAATTTGAAAAAGAGACTTGGTGCAATTTCTTTTTATGTTGATAAAATTCATTACAATTTAATTGTAAAATTATTGAATGACAGATTCGGCGTGCAAGTAAGAGGCGGTTGTTCCTGTGCAGGCACATACGGTCATTATCTGCTTCATGTTACTCTCTGCCAGTCTAAACATATTACAGAAAAAATTAACCATGGCGATCTTTCAGAAAAACCTGGCTGGGTTAGAATGTCGCTACACCCCACAATGACAAACGATGAATTATATTTTATAATTAATTCAATCAAAGAAATAGTTGAAAACATTGAAGAGTGGAAAAAAGATTATAAATACTCAAATGAGACAAATGAGTATTATCACATAAAAAGTGAAAATATAAAAGTTGAAGATTGGTTTAAAATTTAGGGTTTGAGAGCATGTCCCTTTATTATATTTGGCTGTCACGGTCGTACCGTGACAGCCTTATAAATTATCAATGAGATATCTTTCATAATTAATGGATAGTAATAGACCATTCCCACCTACTTCACCATAAATCAAATTTGTTTTCTTTACAACTTTTGTTTGTTCTATTGAATCTACTTGAGCTAAATGATTGGATAAAGCAAATATTGAAAATGTATTGCAACAAATTAAAAGAAAAGTAAAAAGTAATTTTTTCATACACCCCACCTTAAGATCAAAATGTATTCAGATTATTATCTTTTAAACTCACTAATAATTTTCTTTATTTCTTCCTCGCTAATACCGGCACCAAATGTAACAGATTTCTTACCATCAGATTTTATAGACTCAACCTGTTTTGGTTTGCTTTCAGCAAATGATTTTTCTAAAGGAAGATTTCCTGCTCTTGCTCTTAATCTTTCTTCAATGTCTTTCATAAAAGAAGAGCTTGAAGCTGAAACATTTTGTACTACTTTTCCGCCAAATGCAGAAAGACTTTGTCCTTTGTTTACAGGATTTGTTTCAAATGCAAGTTTTTTAATATTAATTAAATGCTCAGCAGAAACATTATCTGAAATTATTGAACCACCAATTGTTCCGGGTCCCAATGTCATAGATGGATTCAAAGCAGTTGTGTAACCAATCGCGCCAATGGATGAAGGAGTGTTAACCAAAATTCTGAAAGCAGGTTTTTCTAAAGCAAATTTCATTATTATATCTTCATCGTTTGAGTGAATAACCATTGTATGTCCGATACCGCCAAAGTTAAGTAACTCGATAGATTTATGACAACCCTCAAGCCAGCCGTCAACTGTGTAAAATGCAAGCATAGGTGAGAGCTTTTCCATTGATAGAGGTTCTGCTTTACCAACGGCAGAACATCTTGCAATTAAAACGCTTGTATTATCCGGAACATCAAAGCCTGCATACTCTGCAATAAATTTTGCAGGTTTACCTACAATCTCAGCATTAATTCTAAAATTTGTATGAATTGATTTTTCTAATTTTTGTTTTTCTTCTTCATTTACAAAATATGCACCTAATGCTTTTGCTTCTTCAATTGCTTTTTCTTCCAATGGTCTGTCAACAATCATTGCCTGTTCTGATGAACATAGAGTTCCGTTATCAAAAGTAGTTCCATAAATTATATCGGCAACTGCTTTTTTTACATTTGCTGTTTTCTCTATAAATGCAGGTACATTTCCGGGACCCACACCATATGCCGGTTTGCCGGAACTGTAAGCGGATTTAACCATTGGTGTTCCGCCTGTTGCCAAAATTACAGCAATGTTTTTATCTTTCATTAATTCTTTTGTGCCTTCAATTGAAGGATTAGTAATGCATTGAATTAATCCCTTTGGGGCACCTGCATTTTCTGCAGCCTCTGAAAGTATTCTTAGAGATTCTGCCGTACAATTTGCGGTACTTGGATGAGGACTGACAACAATTGCATTTCTTGCTTTTAAAGAGATTATAGCTTTGTACATTGCAGTTGAAGTAGGATTAGTTGAAGGAACCAAAGCACAAACCACACCCATCGGTACAGCAATTTTTACTATTTTTCCGTTAGCTTCAACACCAATTACCCCTACTGTTTTTAAATCTTTAATAGAGTCATAAACATTCTTAGTTCCGAACTGATTTTTAATTATCTTATCTTTAACTTTTCCAAAACCGCTTTCTTCAACTGCCATTTGTGCAAGTTTTTCTGCAGCAGCATAACCGGCTTCAGCCATAGCTTTAATAACTTTATCAACTTGTTCCTGGTTAAAATGTTTGAATTCCGATTGTGCTTCTTTTGCTGTTTTTGCCAGGTCTCGCGCTTCCTGAATGGATTGAAGGTCTTTGTCTAACGCCATAAAATTGCCTTTAAGATAATTGGTTTATAAATATATCTTTTGTAGGACTAATTTTCAAATGAATATTGTTGAATTATCTAATTAAAAAAACTTGATGAATGGTTATTATATTTTTTTGAAATTCAAAAATATTGTTTTACATTAATTCTGTTATACTTTTCTGTTTCAATTTTTTGAAAGCAAAATTATTTTTAGGAGATTGTTATGTTTTTAAAACATTTTAAGTCAATTCTTTTTATATCAATTATTTTCTTTTCAACCATATCTTTTGCACAGATTGATACTTCTTTATTCAAAGGAATATCTGCGCGCAGTATTGGTCCTGCCGGAATGAGCGGAAGAATTGCTTCTGTTGATGCTGTTGTTTCAAACCCCAGTATTATTTATGTAGGCTCAGCAACAGGCGGAGTCTGGAAATCTAACGATGCAGGCACTACATGGGAACCGATATTTGATAAAGAACCGGCATCTTCTATAGGAGCTGTAGCAATTTATCAGGCCAATCCATCAATTGTTTGGATAGGTACTGGCGAATCAAATATAAGAAATTCTGCAGGAGTTGGAAGAGGTGTTTATAAAACATTAGACGGTGGAAAAACCTGGATTGATCTGGGATTAAAAAAGACAGAAACAATTTCAAAAATTTTGTTGGACCCAAATAGTCCTGATGTTGCTTATGTTGGCGCACTTGGAACAAACTGGGGGGCGACAAAAGAAAGAGGTCTTTACAAAACCACAGACGGCGGTAAAACCTGGAAAAATATTTTATATGTAAATGATGAAACAGGAGTTGGTGATATGGTAATGGATCCTACCAATCCAAATAAAATTATCGTTTCAATGTGGCAGCATCACAGATGGCCATGGTTTTTTAAATCCGGCGGATCCAGAAGTGGTGTTTATATGACCATTGACGGTGGTGAGCATTGGAAACAACTTACAAGCAAAGATGGTTTTCCTGAAGGTGAACTTGGTAAGGTTGGTTTAGCAATTGCTCCGGGCAGAACCAATGTAGTTTATGCACTTGTTGAAGCCAAGAAGAGTGTTATTTTAAGATCTGATGACGGCGGTTATAAATGGAAAACAGTAAATAGAGATAAAGATGTAAACCCAAGACCATTTTATTTTGGAAGAATTGCAGTTAATCCTGTAAATGAAAATATAGTTTATAGAATTGAATATAATTTGAGAGCTTCTGAAGACGGCGGAAAATCTTTTAAAAGAATTCAGGGAAATATTCATGTAGATAATCATGCATTTTGGATGCACCCAAACGGCGAATATATAATTGCCGGAAATGACGGCGGTATTGCAATCAGTCACGATAGAGGACAGTCCTGGAGATTTGTAACTAATCTTCCACTTTCTCAATTTTATCACATTGCTGTGGATAATGCAATTCCTTATCATGTTTATGGAGGTCTGCAGGATAACGGTTCCTGGAGAGGACCCAATACATCATTTTCAGGGGGAAGTATTTATAATTTTCATTGGCAAAATTTAGGCGGTGGCGATGGATTTGACACAAGACCGGACCCTGATAATTTTAATGCAGGTTATTCAATGTCTCAGGAAGGATGGCTTGGTTATTATAACCTTGATACAAAAGACCAAAGAACAATAAAACCAACTATTTCTGATGTAAAAGACAGATATAATTGGAATGCTGCATTGGCAATTGATCCTTTTGATGCAAGTACAATTTATTACGGAAGTCAGTTCTTACACAAAAGTACCGACAAAGGATTAACCTGGACAATTATTAGTCCTGATCTAACAACAAATGACCCTGAAAAACAAAAACAATCTGAAAGCGGAGGGTTAAGTCGAGATGTAACCGGAGCAGAAAATTTTACAACAATTATTTCTATTTCGCCAAGTAGAGTAAAGCATGGAGTTATATGGGTTGGTACAGATGATGGAAATATTCAGGTAACATCGGACGGTGGAAAAACCTGGACCAATGTTTCAAAATATTTAATAGAAGAAGAAATGATGCCAAAATTTTCCTGGATACCCAGAGTGAAAGCATCTAAACACAATGCTGCTACAGCTTATGTAATTGCAAATGATTACAGAAGAAATAATTGGAGTAAATATATATTTGTTACTCACGATTACGGTAAGTCCTGGAAAAATTTAGCAAAAGATAATATTGATGGATTTGCAAGAACAATTGTTGAAGATCCTGTTGATAAAAATTTATTATTCCTCGGTACTGAGTTCGGTTTGTATTATACAATTGACAGTGGAAACAATTGGACAAAATGGACAAACGGATTACCTACTGTTCCGGTTCTTGGATTAAAGATTCAGGAAAGAGAAAATGATTTAGTAATCGGAACATACGGAAGAGGTGTTTATATTATTGATGATATCACTCCGTTCAGAGAATTAAGTAAAAAATTGATAGAGAAAAAACCTTATCTATTTAAAGTCAATAATGCATATCTGTATAGATTTTATGATAACGGCGAACCCCCTACTTATGGAGCCGGTTCAACAGCTTTTATGGGCAAGAACAGAATGTACGGTGCTTATTTTACATTTAATATAAATCTGCCAGACAGCTTAAAAAAATTAATAGATACCCCAAAAGAAGAAAAAGCTATTATTAAAATTATGAAATCAGATTCAACTTTAATTCGTACTTATAAAGGAACAATGAAAGACGGCATTAATAGAATAAATTGGGATCTCAGAGAGAAAGCTTTTAAATCACCATACAGAAAAGATAAACCTGGTGAAGACAGAGGCGGATTAAGAGTTTTACCAGGAAAATATATTGTACATATAACAGCTGGTGATCAAATTATGTCATCAACATTTGAAGTAAAACCTGATCCAAGATTTAGTTTTGATGAAACTATTGCCAAGGAAAATTATTCTTTCTATAGGAAAATTGGTGAATTAACTGAAAATATTACTGATGCATATAAACAAATTGGCAAGACTTTAAAATCCATTAAAACTTTTAAAGCTTTATCAAATGATATTGACAGCACCAAATTTAAAGATATGATTAAGGATGCAGATAAACTAAAAGAAAAGTTAACCTCGCTTAGCAATAAATTTGTTCCTGATACTTCAAGAACAGGATACTGGGACAACAGCGGTATTTTAATGAGTGATTTGGGTGATTTAAGTTATACAAATTATCATACTTCCGGATTGCCCTCACAAAATGCACTGGTATTATTTGAGAAAATTAAAAATGCTGCGGATAAAGTTTTTGAAGAATATAATTCTATTTATAATAATGATGTGAAAAATTTTGTTTACAAACTTAATAAATCCGAATTTTCTATCTTTAATAATTTTAAGGAAATTAAGTAGAATTTTTATAGGACACGGATTACACAGATTAAACGGATGATTACGAAATCAATATTTGTAAATCAGTGTAAACCGCGTTCTATTTTTTGCTTAAAGAATATTTTTAAGTTTTACCAAACCTGTTTTACTTACAGGTAAATGCTGGTCATTCTTTAATATTACTTTATAAGAATCTTTTTCATTTTGTTCGAGATGTTGTATATAGTCAATGCTTATCAAATGAGAGCGATGAACCCTTATAAACATATTAGGATCAAGATGCTGTTCAAAATATTTCATTGTTTTATTCTTTAAATATTTTTCTTTGTCAGTGTGTATCATTACATAGTCATCCTGAGCTTCTAACCACTTTATTTGTTCAGATGGAATTATTGAAACTTTCTTGCCTTTTTTAATTACAACTCTTTCAAGAAAATCTCTTTCATCATCATTGTGCTCAATAAGATTTTTAATAATAGCTTTTTGTTTTTCTTTATCTGCTAAATGAGTAAATGCTTTTCCTAATGCTTCATTAAATCTTTCTTCACTAAATGGTTTTAAAAGATAATCTGCTGCATTTACTTCAAATGCTTTTATGGCATAATTATCATAAGCAGTTGTAAAAATAATTACCGGAAGTTCTTCTAATAATTCCAGAACTTCAAATCCGTTAAGCTTTGGCATTTGAATATCTAACAAAATCATATCCGGATTTAATTCATTTATTTTTTTTATTGCTTCAAATCCATTTGAACATTCAGCTATTATTTCCAATTCTTTTTTTGAAGACAAATAATTTTTTGTTATTTCTCTTGCCAAATTCTCATCATCAATAATGATGATTTTTATTTTTTGTTTCATAATTTTTTACCAATTATTATTCATCTAATAAAGGAATATAAATACTGACATTAAATGTATCATGTGTTTTGTTTATTTTAAATAAATTATCTCTTCTATATAATAATTTTAATCTTTCTCCAATGTTCTTTAAGCCAATACCGGGGCCTTTATTTGCAGTAGAATCGGAATCAAAATTATTTGTAAGTTTGATGTGCAAATAATCATTTTCTCTTTCACAAGATAAAGTTAATGTTATTTTTTCTAAGGTTTCATAAACTGCATGTTTAATTGCATTTTCAATTAATGGTTGCAAAATCATATTGGGCACCAAAACCTGTTTGCATTCCTCATTAATTTTTTCAACATATTCAAGCTTGTCCTCAAATCTTATTTTCTCAATCTCCAGATATATTTTTATGTTTTTTAATTCATCATAAAGTTTATTCTTTTGAATTTCGTTGTTAGAAAGTGTAAACCTTAAAAAGTCAGCAAGTTTTTGGATCATTACTTTTGCTTTTTTTGGATCAATAGTAGTTAATGCACTTAATGAATTTAAACTGTTAAATATAAAATGTGGATTTATTTGAAATTTAAGGCTTTTTAATTCTGCTTTGGTTGCTAAATTTTTAAATTTGTTTTCAGTTACTAATTTCTCTTGAAATCCGGTATAATAAGTGATAATATAATAGAAGGATATGATTAAAAAATAGATTAATAAGCCTATTAAAAATCGCCAGGAAAGTGTTTCATAAAAGAATTTAGTATAATCTTCTGAAGTAAGAACAAAATTATTGATAATATTATAACCAATAAATAGCCAAAGTATTGTGAGTAGTACTCCCCCTAAAATATGCGTTAGAATTATTTTTGATAAATTGTTTTTGTCTAAAGGTATAAATCTGGCGCTATACCAAAAACTCAATCCCAATCCACATAAAATCGAATTAAAAATTAAACTATCAATTACAGCAATATATAAATCAACTTGAATACCAAAATTAAGAATATTTAAATAGAGAGCTGTTATGATTAACCAAAAAAGGAGGTAAATTCTAAAATTTTTAAAGTTGGATAAAATTGGATTAGACAACATTTTAATTAAATATTATTGTTGCTAAAAAGATTTAACTTCGCCGCCGCCAAAAATAACAAGACCCTTAATAATTAGGGTTTTATCCATATCTATTTTAGTATCCGGAGCTCTTCGTACTTTGTTAGAAAATCCACCAAAAAGAGTAAAGACATCTACAATTACATTCCAATTGCTTGGTACAATTAAAGTAGATCCGCCAAAGATAGCTAGTATATCAATTATTGAATCTTTTTCGGATAATGTGCAATTAGTAAAATCAATCTCAGATCCGCCAAAAATGGAAGTAACATTGCCACCTTTAAAATTTTTAGAGGCAATAATTTTTTGTCCACCACCAAAAATAGAAATGTCATCTATTCTATCAGTATCATATTTTTTGAACCCGCCTTCGGTTGTAAAAGAATCGGAGCCACTTTGTATAGATCTTCTTCTAATAATTATATAAATACCAAAAGCTATTATCAAAACA
>Ga0210041_1002686_pt1 | contig 14665 bp, 14 predicted proteins | sample CryGeymeta201503_FD_183973 | JGI IMG/M metagenome (GOLD analysis project Ga0210041, IMG submission 183973) | Groundwater microbial communities from Crystal Geyser aquifers in Utah, USA - Crystal Geyser metaG 2015-03 (SPAdes) (version 2) | ecosystem: Environmental > Aquatic > Deep subsurface >... | reverse complement strand
GAAGTAGTAGATCAACGCGCCGATGGGCAGGATGATCAGCGCCGAAGGCGCCCACAAGCCCAAGGCGCCGCCCAGGCTTGCAGCTCCGCCGGCCCCGCCGCGCAAACGCCAGCGGCCGCGCGCATCACGCTCAGCCAGGAAAACCGAATAGTTGTGCCCCAGGATAGCCGCGATCGGCGCCAGGACGTGCACCCACTCGTTCCCGGTGACCGCCTTCGACAGCCAGACGGTGGCAGCCGCCTTCAGCACGTCCAGGATGGCGGTCAGCAATCCCGCAACCCAACCGGCGGCGCGCGCCACGTTCGTCCCGCCTGTCCGCCCGCTCTCGACGGTGCGCACATCTTTCCCCGTCATCAATTTAACGATAATCAGGCCAAACGGGATGGCCCCAAACAGGTACGACGCCAGCAGGATGCCGGCGTCAATCAAGATCTGCATGGCTCAACACCTCCATAATCCACTCGTTGGTATCATCTCAATAAGTAGGGAAAGATGGGGGTGTGCGGGCGGTCGCGAAGCATACCCGAAGGGTGCAAAGCCGCCCGCACACCCCCATCCCCCCCCAGTTTATTTAGAGGATACATTCTTTGGCAAAAATGGTAACACACAAAATTGCAGCGGGTTACTCTGGATTAATGACCTGTAAGGCGACTTCCGAAACCCTTCCGCCCTCGATCCAGAAACCGCGCGCCTGCCACTTCGACAACGAATGCTTCGCTCCCTCTTCCAGCCACCAGACAACTTGCACGACCGGATACATGGCCTCGGCCACATCCGTTGGCGAGGGATACGCCGGGCCGTTTGGATGGGAATGATAGATACCGACCAGTTCCAGCCCCCGGTCCTCGATCTGCCGAAACGCGCGCCACTGCGCCCGCGCCTCCATGCGGAAGCGCAGCGGACTGCGGTCTGCGTTGCGGACGCCGAGCGTTATCTCCACCTGATCGTTTTTCCCGCCCAGCAGGCCGCAAGCCTCCAGCGGGGCGCGCCGCGCCACGTGACGGCGCATGGCCTGCCAGTGATTGCGAGTAAGAATCAGTTTTTTTATCACCGGAACCAGATCGCCAGCCCCCACAGCAAGCCAAGCATCACAGCCGGTTCGACGAACGCCCGGCGAAACGGATTCCCCTCTGCCATGCTGGCTGCCAGCCCCGTCAGGGCGTAGGCCGGGCCGAGCAAAATCAGCCCAAAGCGGACCGGAGTCAACGGCCAGTAGTGCAAGGCGGCGGCCAATTGCGCCCCCACCAGCGCAACGCCCAGCGCCCAGCCGAACTCCCAGCGCTCGTTCACCCCCGCAGTTCGGGGGTTCAAGCGCAGGTGCAGGGTGCGCAGCGCAGCCAGTCCGCCCGCCAGGAAGAGCGCCGGCGCCAGCAGGAACAGCCGCACCCCTGCCGAACGCAGCGTGACGGCCAGGATCAGGTAGATTGCGAACGAGAGCGCCGTCAAGGCCGCCGTCGCGAAAGGGTAGCGCGTGTCCGCTGGATCCACAACCACGTACTCGGCCAGGAAGACCACCACCAGCAAGACGCCCCCTATTCCGAAACCTGCCCACCAGGTGAAACCGGAGGGCAGCGTATAGAGCGTCACGCCGACGACCAGCGTGGTCAGCATGGGCAGGAGCCAGTGTTCCAATGTCTCGCCCGGCTCCAGCGAAGGGTGGGCGCGCAGCAGCCAAGCCACGCCTGTGGCCGATAATCCCGCCGCCAGGATGGCAATGGCAGTATTGAGATTGACGTTGAAAATCAATGCAATGCCCGCCAGGGATAAATTCAGCGCGTAATACGGCGTGTGGATTACGCGCGTCAGCGCGAAGGCCAGGAGCACGGTCGCGGTCAGCACGCTCACCCGAGCGTAGCATTCGTTGCCGTCTCGCACCGGCGTGCCGCCGGTGTTCGCGGCACGAACGGTGTCGCTGGCGTCAATTTGATACCGTTGGGGAACCATAACCATATTGTACCGCAGAAGGTGACAGTCACTTCCGAGGTGACTGTCACCTCAAAAACCTCCCCTCACGCTTCCCAAAGATTCCCTGTGGTAGAATAAACCCATGGAATCATCCAAGCAAGCAGCACTCCCCCCGCCGCCGGGACTGATCGCGACGTTCACGAAAGGCTTCGATGCCATCGCCAATAACGTTGCAGTCATCGTATTGCCTTTGCTCTTAGACCTGTTCCTCTGGCTGGGGCCTCACTTACGCCTCAAGCAGCTTCTGGCGCAACTGTTCGCCGAATTTTCGAGCCTTGCCGCGCCGCCAGCCTCCCTCGGCCTCGATCCTGCCCAGGTGCAACAAGTTTGGGCGCAATTCCTGGACCAGTTCAACCTGTTCAGCCTGCTGCGCACCTTCCCGGTTGGGGTCGCCAGCCTGATGAGCGGGCGCATGCCCATCCAGACTCCCCTCGGGTCGCCGCTGGGTCTCGAGGCGGCATCCTTTTTCAACGTGCTGGGCTGGTGGCTGGCGCTTGCCATCACCGGCTGGCTGCTGGGAAGCGTTTATTTCTATTGGGTTTCCGGCGTAGCCCTGAAACCGCAACCGCGTTCGTTCGCGCAATCCATAATCCAGGCCATCCTGCTTTCGGCCATCTGGCTGGCCCTGCTGTTCTTCTTTGGCCTGCCAGCCTTTCTCTTCTTCTCGGTGCTGGCCCTGATCAGCCCGCTCCTGGCCGAGGCCGCGATGCTCGTCGTTGGCCTGCTGTCGCTCTGGCTGGCGCTGCCGATCTTCTTTTCACCGCACGGCATTTTCGCTTATCAGCAAAATGCTTTGATATCCATCCTCAACAGCCTGCGCATGGTGCGCTACACCTTGCCGGTCAGCGGTTTGTTCCTGCTCAGCACGATCATCATCAGCCAGGGATTGGACTTCCTGTGGCGCACACCGCCGGAAAATTCCTGGCTGACCCTGGTCGGCATCGCCGGTCACGCTTTCATTTCCACGGCCATCCTGGCGACCAGTTTTATCTACTATCGCGATGTCAACGCCTGGCTGCAGAGCGTGGCCGAACAGATGAAGACACAAACAAGAACAATGCAAGCGTAATTGCCTGCCCCCCTTTCATCCCCCCATTTCGCAGTTCGGAAATGGGGGGACAGAGAGGGGCAGGATTATCGGAGGTTACGTGGAATTCAACGCCAGTTTGGTTGCCAAGAACGCAACCACTTACGAAGCAAAAGATATACAGGTGCTGGAAGGCCTGGAGGCTGTCCGCCGCCGCCCAGGCATGTACGTGGGCGGCACGGACCTGAAAGCGCTGCACCACCTCGTCTACGAAGTGGTGGACAACTCCATTGACGAAGCCCTGGCCGGCGCCTGCACGCGCATCGAGATCACCATCCATCCCGATTCCAGCGTCAGCGTGGTGGACAACGGGCGCGGCATCCCGGTGGACATCCACCCCGAAAAGAAGAAGTCCGCCCTGGAGGTGGTCATGACCACCCTGCACGCGGGCGGCAAATTTGGCGGCGGCAGCTACAAGGTCTCCGGCGGCTTGCACGGGGTGGGCGTCAGCGCGGTCAACGCGCTTTCGGAGTGGTGCGAGGTGCGCGTCCGGCGCGGCGGACAGGTCTACTTCCAGCGCTACGAGCGCGGCTATCCCCAGGAAGCAGTCAAAAGCATCGGCAAGGCCAAAGCCGAGGAAACGGGCACCACGACCACGTTCAAGTTCGACCCGCTGATCTTCATGAGCGGCGCGGAGCATTCGTTGTCACTGGATTTCCGCTTCGACACGCTGGCGCAGCGTTTCCGCGAGATGGCCTTCGTCACGCGCGGCACGACCATCTACTTCCTCGACCAGCGCACGGACCGCGAGCTGACCTTCTACTTCGAGGGCGGGATCACCTCCTTCGTCCGCTACCTGAACCGCAACCGCGAGCTTCTGCACCCGGTGGTGTTCGTGGAGAAGGAGATCGAGCACATCGGCATCGAGACCGCCGTCCAGTACACCGACGCCTATACCGAGTCGGTTTACTCGTTCGCCAATACCATCAATACGGTGGACGGCGGCACGCACCTGACCGGCATGCGGGCCGCGCTGACGCGCGTGATCAACGATTACGCCCGCAAGAGCGGCCTGCTCAAGGACGCCGACCCCAACTTCTCCGGCGACGACACGCGCGAGGGCCTGACCGCCATCGTCAGCATCAAACACCCCGACCCCCAGTTCGAGAGCCAGACCAAGGTCAAGCTGATGAACCCGGAGGTGCAGACTTACGTCCAGCAGGTGGTCGGCGAGGCTTTCGGGACGTTCCTCGAAGAGAACCCGCAGGCAGCCAAGGCCATCGTGCAGAAGTGTCTGACTTCAGCACGTGCCCGCGATGCGGCGCGCAAGGCGCGCGACCTGGTCATCCGCAAATCCGCACTGGAAAGCATGACCTTGCCGGGCAAACTGGCGGATTGCTCCGAGCGCGACTCCTCCAAGACCGAACTCTACATCGTCGAAGGCGACTCGGCTGGCGGGTCGGCCAAACAGGGCCGCGACCGGCACTTCCAGGCTATTTTGCCCCTGCGCGGCAAGATCTTGAACACCGAGCGCGCCCGGCTGGACAAGATCCTGGGCAATAACGAGGTCAGGGCGCTCATCTCGGCGCTAGGCACCGGCATCGGCGACAACTTCGATCTGGAAGGCCTGCGCTACGGGCGCGTCATTATTATGAGCGTGGACGGCGATGAATTGACGTTTGTCCAAGACCCCGATGGGCAAATTTGTTCTGTGCGCGTTGGGCCATTTATTGACGGATTAATCGAGGCCGGAAAAAACCCATCAGCCTATCGTATTCTTTGCTTCAATCCGCAATCAGGCGAGACGCATTTCAGGCCCATCGCAAGTGCGATACGCCATGACCACGACGGCGCAATGTACGAAATCGAAACGGCCTATGGCCGCAGGGTGCGCGTCACCGGCGCACACAGCGTTTTTGTCGTGGACGAGTCTGGACAACCAGCCTTGAAACGCGGGGACGAAATCATGGAAGGCGATTTGCTTGTCGCACCCGCCCGTATGCCCCTCGCCGGTCTGTCGCCGTCACGAATCGATCTGCTGCGTTCGCTGCTCGAAGCTGGCAAGGAATTGGGGACCGAGATCGTGGTGCGCGGCTCCGCAGTCGAGGCATGGTATCGCTCGGAAGTACGCTCAGAGTATGCCGACGATCCGCAGATGACGGAAGCCAGGGTAACCATTCCGCCAGTCGTTGGCGCGGCGCTCAAAGCCCGGCGGCAGGAGGTGATGCTTTCTCAGGAAACCATTTGCCAGGCAGTGGACATCCGGCAGCCGGTTACATATTATTCCTGGGAACGCGGCGACTCACGGCCCACGCTGACACACTTTGTCAAATACGTCGAAGCGCTGGGACTGCCGCCCGAAGCGATGCTGGCGCAAGTGGAGGTGGGTGACAGCCGGCTGGACCGCGTCTGGCGCACCCAGTACCGCGCCGCACCCAGAAACCGTGTGCGCGACTATGTGCCGCTGAGTGATCTGAGCCTGGATGATCTCCCTCGGCTCGGGGACGATCTGACGCTTACCCCGCTGCACTACAGCGGGCAGGCATTGCCCCGCTATATTCCTGTCAACGAATCTTTGATGATGCTGCTGGGATTCTTCGTCGCCGAAGGCTCGTTGAGCCAGCGCAACGGCGTGCGGTTTGCAATCGGCAAGCGCAACGAAGCCCGTATTCCTGAACTGACTCAGGCTATTCGCTCCGTGTTTGGCCTGGAACCAACGCTTTATGAATCTGTGGGGCGTGTCCATGAACTGCGGGTGCTCAACCGAGTGGTCAGCGCATTCTTTGGGCTGCTTTTTGGCTTCGATAGTCTGGACGCAAGCCGCAAATGTATACCCGATCTTGTGTTCAACGTAGACGAGCCTATGCAACTGGCTTTCCTGCGCGGCTACTTCTTGGGCGATGGCACCCTGGGAGCACGTCAGCTTTCTTGCGCCACCACATCAGAGACGTTGGCTAACCAACTCATGTACCTGCTGCTCAACCTGGGGATCAACGTTTCGCTGATGGTGCGCCAGCCCACCGGAAAACCAGCTGGTTTGATTCGTGGCAAACCGATTATCACGCGCCGCACGGCCTACTACCTGACAATCGCCGGGCGAGATAATTTGACTCGGCTAGAGCCTGTCTGGCGTGACCATGCCCGCGCGGCAGAGGTTCGTGAGTGGCTGGCGAAGTGCGGCACCGCCGGAGGCGCGCACCCCGCGATTCCACTCCAGGGGAACCTGATCGGTTTGCCGGTTCGTTCCATCCGCCAGGTGGAGGCATCATCCCATCCAGTATATGACTTCTCAGTCGAAGGGGATGAGACCTTCATCTGCGGGCGCGGCGGGATTTGCTGTCACAACACAGATGCTGACGTCGACGGCAGCCACATCCGCACGCTGCTGCTGACCTTCTTCTTCCGCTACATGCAGGCGCTCATCGAAGAAGGCCACATGTACATCGCCCAGCCGCCGCTGTTCCGCATTGCTTACAAGAACCAGATCCACTATGCTTACACCGAAGCAGATAAGGACAAGCTCTTGAAAGAATTGGGCGTGAGCCAGGACAAGGCCAACCTGCAGCGTTATAAGGGCCTGGGCGAGATGAACCCCCAGCAACTTTGGGAGACGACCATGAACCCGGCCAACCGCACCCTGTTGCTGGTGACCATCGAAGACGCCGCCGAAGCCGACCGCACCTTCGACATGCTGATGGGCGACGCGGTGGACCCGAGGCGCAGGTTCATCCAGACGCACGCCAGGAGCGTGAGGAATTTGGATATTTGATAACATCCTCCCGCAGGTTTGATCCTTCGCTTCGCTCAGGACAGGCCCTGCGGGAGGGTTGTAAGTGCCAATAAGAACGTTTCTTATTGGCACTTTTGCACTGCCTATGGGGGCTTCGTGCTATAATTTTCCCATCTAACCCATGCAAAGAGGTTTCCCGTGTCCATCCAACTCATACAATTCAACACTTACAGGTTTTTCGATTACAAGGAGTCCGTAATTGAGTCGTTGGGGCGCGTGTGCGCGGTCTCGGTGAGGACGATGGAGATTGTCCGCGAGATGCCGGAATAGTTTGTGGATTATGCTTCTCAGAGGAATGAGCGATGGCGAATGAAGAGCAACTCAAGATTTTGAATAGCGGTGTTGAGGCTTGGAATAAGTGGCGGATGAAGAATCCCCACGCTAAGATCGACCTATCAGAAGCTGATCTCACCGGGGCCGATCTTAGGAGAGTCGATTTCAGAGAAGCCGGTCTCCAGAGAGCCGTTCTCATTGGAGCCAATCTCAGTGGAGCCAGTCTCGAAAAATCTGATCTCAGGCTAGCCGGTCTCAGTAAAGCTGATCTCATAAGAGCCAGTCTTGTGAAAGCCGATCTCGGTGGAACTAATCTTATTGAAGCCAATCTCACTGAAGCTCTTCTCTACGATGCCGATCTCACTAAAGCCGATCTCGCTAAAGCCAACCTCATGAGAGCCGTATTCAGTGGAGTCCGTGCCTTCCACGCTAATTTTATGGGAGCCAATCTCAGGGGAGCTGATCTCAGAGCCGCCAATCTCAATGGAGCCTTTCTCGATGGAGCCAATCTCAGGAGAGCGATAATCGCGCTTACAATCTTTGGGAATACCGATCTGAGCAAAACCGATGGGCTTGAAGAAACTATTCATCAATACTTTTCTACTATCGGCACTAATACAATTAGATACTCTAAAGGAAAAATACCTGTAGCGTTCCTGCGTGGGGGCGGGTTGAGCGATTGGGAGATCGAATCTGCCAAGTTGTATCAACCCGGATTATCGGCGAAAGAAATTGACGATATCTTGTACCGTGTTCACGATCTACGCGTTGGCCAAGCGGTGCAGATCAATCCACTGTTTATTTCGTACAGCCACAGAGACAGCGCATTCGTGGATGTAATGGAGAAACACCTGGATGAAAAAGGTATCCGCTTCTGGCGCGACATCCACGAGGCCACGTCAGGGCGGCTGGAAAAGGTCGTTGACCAGGCCATGCGCCAGAATCCTACCGTGCTGCTGGTGCTTTCGGAAAATTCGGTCCAAAGCGATTGGGTCGAGCACGAGGCACGGTCGGCGCGCGAACTCGAAAAGGAACTCAAGCGGGATGTGCTGTGCCCGGTCGCTTTGGATGGGGCGTGGAAAGACTGTCCATGGCCTGTCCGCTTGAGAGAGCAGATCATGGAATACAACATCCTCGATTTCTCGAATTGGAAGGATGATGCCGAGTTTGGGAGAAAGTTCGGGAAGCTGGTCGAGGGGCTGGATCTGTTCTACAAGGAGTGATGCACAGCCCCCCTCTGTCCCCCCATTTCGAAAACCAGAAATTTGAACATAGAACTCCGAGTTCTTTGAGAACTCGGAGTTCTGGTTTATACGCTTGACTCAGGGAATCGGAAGAAGTAAAATCTAGACAGACTAGACAGAAGGAGTATCCATGAACGGAGTCTGGCAAATCCAAGATGCGAAGAACAAACTCAGCGAAGTGATTGCCCGCGCTCTCCGGCAGGGTCCGCAGTTGATTACGCGGCACGGAGAAAAGACCGTCGTGGTGGTGGCCTATACGGAGTTCGAGAAACTGCGCAAATCGCAGGGCAAACTCTCGGAATTCTTCCGCGCCTCCCCGCTGGCAGGCGTGGATTTGAGCCGCGACACAAGCCTGCCGCGCGACGGGGCCAAACTATGAAATACCTGCTGGATACCTGCGTGCTCTCGGAACTGGTTACAAAACAACCGGACCCGAAGGTTGTGGAATTCGTCGATTCCCTCGATCCGGACGATGTATACCTCAGCGTTCTCACAATTGGCGAGATCGTCAAAGGGATCGAAAAACTGCCCAACTCACGGCGCAAGCAGGAACTGCACACTTGGCTGAAAGAAGATTTGCTGTCCCGCTTTCAGGGAAAAATCATCCCGATAGACGAAGACGTCATTGTGGAGTGGGGTATCCTGACTGCCCGTATCGAAGCCGCTGGCAAGCCCATGCCGGCCATTGACTCTTTGATCGCGGCCACGGCGCAGACGAATAGACTGGCGCTGGTCACACGCAACGTGGACGATTTCAGCGCTTCAGGAGTGAAACTCGTTAATCCGTGGGTGGGATAGTCACCAAATGGACACGCCTCAATCCCCTCCCATCACCCTCCACTCGCGCGTGACCTAACCCCCCGTCCCCCTTCCCTTCAAGGGAAGGGGGTGCAGGAGGATAGGTCCGGCCTGCTTACTGAACAAGAACACGCCTTTCGCCTACGAAATTGTTATGCAAACACCCGTCACCTGCGGCTGGATGTAGTGTACAATCCATTAGACCTCTTGCATAAGTGCCAGCCTATGATGAAAATTTTTGCGGGACGGGCTCCCATGCCCGTCTTTCGGCGGCGTAGGAGCCGCCTCTACAAAATCCTGGAGACTTTTGCAAGTGGAAGAGCTTTCGGTCATGCAGCGCATTGACCGCGAACTTAACGCCAGCCTGGACGTGGCGCGCGCCATGCGCATCACCCTGGAGTGGGCATTGCGCCAATCGGCCGCGCAGGCCGGCTTGATCGGCGTGCTCGAAGAGGGGGGTGTACGCGTGATGGCACAAGAGGGTTACGAAGACATGCTGCTCGACGCCGAAAATCCCCTCCTGCCGCTCGACCAGCCGGCCATGCGCGCCGCGGTCGAGAGCGGACAGCCTCAGCGCGTTACGCTGGAGGGGAGTCGGCGCGGTATCCTGCCCGAGGCGCGGCAGCAGGCCATCGTCCCGATCCGCCGCGAGGCCAACGTCATCGGCCTGATCTGCCTGGAGAGCACCTCCCCTGATTCCCAGCCGTCCGAGTCGGTCAATTTCCTCAGCCGCTTGAGCGATCACGCCGCCATCGCCATCGCCAACGCCCAACTGTACAGCGCGGTGCAGGCCGCCAACGCCGCCAAGAGCGAGTTCGTCTCGCTCGTCGCGCACGAGCTAAAGAACCCGATGACCTCCATCAAGGGCTATACCGAGCTGCTGGCGGCCGGCGCGGTCGGACAAGTCAGCGAGATGCAGGCCAGCTTCCTGAACACCATCCGCTCGAACGTCGAGCGCATGGCCACGCTGGTATCGGACCTCAACGACAACTCCAAGATCGAGGCCGGACGCCTGCGGCTGGAGTTCAAGGCGGTTGACCTGGGCGGAGTGCTGGACGAGGTGACGCGCTCGAGCAAACGCCAGATTGAGGAGAAGAAGCAAGTCGTCGCCGTCAAGCTGCCTCATAAGCTGCCCAAAGTGTGGGCAGACCGGACGCGGCTGGCGCAGGTGCTGTCAACCTGGTCAGCAATGCCAACAAGTACACCCCTGAAGCGGGCAAATTCGAGATCGGCGCGAAGCGTGCGAAGAACCAATGGGATCCCGAGGGCGCGCCGGAGGTGGTGCATGTCTGGGTGAAAGACAGCGGCATCGGCATCAGCATGGAAGACCAGAAGAAGATCTTCCAGAAGTTCTTCCGCTCCGACGACCAGAAGGCGCGCGAAGCCCCCGGCGCCGGGCTGGGACTCAACATCACCAAGAGCCTGATCGAGATGCAGGGCGGGCACATTTGGTTCGAGCGGGAGCAAAGGTCGTGAGAATTGTGATATATTCTGCTGGCAGGGTAAGCATAGTCCATCCTCATCGCTGGGAAATGGCTTAGCTTACCCCGTTTTTTGTTAATAGACCTCTTGCAAAAGTCTCCAGGATTTTGTAGAGGCGGCTCCTACGCCGCCGAAAGACGGGCATGGGAGCCCGTCCCGCAAAAATTTTCATCATAGGCTGGCACTTATGCAAGAGGTCTAATGTGCAAATGGACAAAGTCCAGCTAAGGGCGTGTTCGTATTCCCCGCTCGGTGTACGAGGAAGTTGTGATAGAGGGGCTGCGCCAGGGATACGAGGATGCCCGAACGCTAAAGCTCTTTCTGGATCAAATGAATTGGATGCCGGAAGAGGTAACCGCTACGCCGCGCGAATTGCAAACCGTTCATTTGGATCGGGGTGAATGCGACACGCTGGCGTTGGCGATTTCCCTCGGCAAAGGGCTGGTGTTGATGGATGAAACCGCCGGGCGAGAGGTTGCCCGTTTCCTCGGTGTGACTGTTCGTGGTTCGTTGGGTGTCTTGGTTGAGTAACCTTTTTCGTTCGAAGAATCTCTTTGCCCACGCCCTGAGAGACCCTTCGCCGCCAAAGCATGCCCTGAGCGCTTTTTGCGAATGGGAACGGCGGCTCAGAGCTTGCCCTGACGAAGGAAGGGGTGACAAAACCTGCCTTTTCCTAGAACAAATGTCCATGATGCGTTCACCCTGGCGCTGAGCCGAGGCGGGGTTTATGCTTTGGCGGGGGAGGTGATATAATTTTTCCGTCAGAAGGAAAAACCTATGATCCTGCAACAGAAACTCCCCCCTCACCCGAACCCACCGCCCCTGATCCGCGTCTCCGGCACGCACCGCGAGATGGGTCGTCAGATTGGCGAAGCCTGCACTCCTCAGGTGCTGCACAGCATGGAAAATGCCAGGAAATTGTTCGAAGATGCCTACGAACAATTGGAATTGACCTGGGAAGGCGCCAAGATCCAGGCGCGTAAGTACATGCCCTTTGCCCAGGAACGCTATCCACAATATGTGGAAGAGATCATGGGCATCGCCGAGGGCGCAAAAGTACCCTTCGACGACCTGGCCGTGCTCAACGCCATGGAGGCCGTGACATCGGACGCGCTGCACCTGATCCGCTGCACCAGCCTGGCAGTCAACGGAGACCGCACCGCAGATGGTCACGTGCTGGCGGCCCACAGCGAGGACTGGATGCCGGAAGACGAGGACGATGTTTTCATTGTCCACGCCACGCCCCAGGATGCGCCTCCCTTCCTGGGAATGACCTATGGTGGCTTGCTGCCCAATATTGGCATCAACGCGTATGGCATCGCGCAATTCTGCGACTCGGTCTATCCAGACGACTCGCGCATCGGCATCCCGCGTACGGTCGTCTCGCGGGCTGTGCTGGCTGCCAAGACGCCTGGCGAAGCCATCAGCCATATGCTGGCTCCACGTCGCGCCGCAGGTTACAATCACCTGTTGGTGCATGAAAGCGGTGAGATGTACAATGTGGAGGTCTCTGCCCGCCGGTTCGCCATCCTTTACGGTGAAGATGGCTACCTGGCGCATACGAATAATTACCTGGCTGAAAATATGCTGGTCGTCGAAGACGAGCCGGAGGAGTTGGTGAGTTCGCGCGTGCGCTATTTCCGCGCCCTGGGCTTGCTCAAGCGTAACCCGCAGCACACCATTAAATCACTCCAAGTGATCCAGCGCGATCACGTCAATTTCCCGAATTCGATTTGCAACCATTCCTTCAACGATCAAAACGTTCTGGATCGCGAGACGACGATCAATGCCATGGTTTTCGATCTGACGACGCGCGAGATGCACATCGCCTGGGGCAACCCGTGCGAGAACCCGTATCACACGTATCATTTGGATGCTTAAATCCCTCACCTAAAGCCTTTGGACGGAGTCAAACGTCTCCCGACGTTTGGCGTTCGAAAGTCAGGAGACTTTCGACTCCGGAGTCAATACAATTGGTTTGCGTTCAAAAATAAGGAGAACCCTATGCGTTTCGGAATCATGGCCATGCAGATTGGCGCGCTGGTCCCGCCGGGCGTCCCCGCCGAGCAGATCATGGCGAATATCACGACCTTCGATCACGCCGCGCTGGCGCGCGACTTGGCCGGTCGCGGCTTCGACCCCATCGAGTTGGGCGGTGACTTGAGCCTGTTCATGCCGCACACCTTCAATCCAGAATCCATCGAAAAGCTGGCCGCGCTCAAAGCGGAGGGCATTTCCTACACCGTCCATTTGCCGCTGTGGTCGGTCGAGCCTTCCACGCCGCTGACGCAGGTTCGCAGAGGCTCGGTGGAGGCGGTGATCGAGATCCTCGAGGCGACCATGCCGCTGGAGCCGGAGGTCTACGTGCTGCACGCGACCGGCGCACTGGCGTCCGAATTCTACAATATGAAAATCTCGGAGCTTGCCCGCAGCCTGATCCTGCGCCAGTTCCAGAGCGGGGCGCGTGCGAGCATCCGGGCCATCCTGGAACGGACCGGTCTGTCGAGCCGCAAGCTGGCTATCGAGACGGTCGAATTTCCCCTCGACCTGACGCTCGAACTGGCTGACGAGCTCGACCTTTCAGTTTGTCTGGACACCGGTCATGTGCTGGCTGGCTTCCCCGGCTGGTTCGATTTCTTCGAGGTGGTGGAAAAGCTCCTGCCGCGCCTGGCGGAAGTCCACCTGCACGATTGCACGAAAATGCCGGAAGGCGTGCGCGGCTACGGCGAAGACCACAAGCCGCTCGGCCACGGCGACCTGGAGCTGGGCCGCTTCCTCGACCGGCTGGCAGAGGCGAACTTCAAGGGGCCTTTGGTGTTCGAGCTTAAAATCGAGGAAGCGATAGAGTCATTGAAAGTTGTGGAATCTCTTCGCCCTGATTATCTGGGACGAGAGTAACCTATGGGTGTGCTGTGACGCTACCGCGTTATAATCCATGCCAAGGAGACAACCATGCCTGATTTCAAACCGCTCAACTGGAAGCCCGTACCTGGCATCGGCTACACCGTTGTCCGCCGCGCGGATGGCGGGATGCACTACACCTTCACCGATCTCTCGGAAGCGACCGTCAAACACTGGCAGGAATTCGCTCACGAGCATCTGCTGGAGGCGGACCGCCTGACGCGCAACCTGTACGACCTGCGCCAGGTGCAGGCCGTGTCGGAGCTTGCTGTGCGCACGGCGATTGAGGTCAACAGCGACCCGACGGCGCGCTACATCCGTCTGGCAGTTGTCGTTGCCAGTGATGAGGTCGCCAACGCCATTCGCAATATCGCGGCCCTGGCCTTTCCAGAGACCTCCGCGGCCATAAAGATCTTCACCAACATTGACGAAGCCGAGACCTGGTTGAGCCGCCCGCTCGACCAGATCGTCTAATAGACCTCTTGCAAAAGTCTCCAGGATTTTGTAGAGGCGGCTCCTACCCCGCCGAAAGACGGGCATGGGAGCCCGTCCCGCAGAAATTTTCATCATAGGCTGGCACTTATGCAAGAGGTCTAATATAAACTTGTAGTGACGGCTCCGCGCAGCGCCCCTGTGGGGTCAGCCGTGTTCGAGCAACTGCCTCGAAGGGGATTTCGCGCAGGTTGTCACTACACTACCCATCCTATGAAACCTCTGACGATTGGCAAGCACACCCTGACGTGGGGCGAACGCACCTACGTGATGGGCATCCTCAACATCACGCCGGATAGCTTTTCGGGTGATGGGCTGCTGCCCTCACCCCCTACCCCCGGCCCCTCCCCCCTCTCCCAAGAACAGGGAGAGGGGGGAGGGGAGTCAGGGGAGGGGGGTGAGGGACTCCACCATGCTTCCGCCTTCCTCGCCTCCGGCGCGGACATCCTCGACGTGGGTGGGGAATCCACCCGCCCCGGCTCGCAGCCGGTGGACGCCGAAGAAGAGATGCGCCGCGTCATCCCGGTCATCCGCGCCATCGCCGCCGAGTTACCCGATGCCTTGATTTCGATTGACACTTGCAAGGCCGCTGTCGCAGAGAAGGCGTTGAAGGCCGGGGCGAGCATCGTCAACGACGTGTGGGCTTTGCGCGCTGACCCAGGCCTGGCGGACGTCGCAGCGCGCTACAACGCG
>Ga0210041_1002682_pt1 | contig 14680 bp, 21 predicted proteins | sample CryGeymeta201503_FD_183973 | JGI IMG/M metagenome (GOLD analysis project Ga0210041, IMG submission 183973) | Groundwater microbial communities from Crystal Geyser aquifers in Utah, USA - Crystal Geyser metaG 2015-03 (SPAdes) (version 2) | ecosystem: Environmental > Aquatic > Deep subsurface >... | reverse complement strand
GCGCCAATAAACCCACGCAATGGCTGGGGCCTGGTCTCCGGCGCCGTCATCGGCACCCTGGGCGGCCTGATCGGCCTGGGCGGGGCGGAATTCCGCCTGCCCCTGCTGGTGGGCTATTTCCGCCTGGCGACGCTGGAGGCGGTGATCCTCAACAAGGCCATGAGCCTGGCCGTGGTGACCTTCGCCCTGGTCTTCCGCGCCGGGTCGTTGCCCTTCGGCGAGACCCTGGCCCGGATCGACATCGTGCTCAACCTGCTGGCCGGCAGTCTGTTGGGCGCCTGGTGGGCGGCCGGACACGCGATGCGCATGTCCCGGCTGTGGCTCAACCGGGTGGTGCTGGTACTGCTGGTAGGCTTGGCCGTGCTGATGCTGGCCGAGTTCTGGTTCGGCCTGGGCGAGCCGGGCAAGGCCTTGTTCGAGGCGGGCGCTACGCGCATGGCGGCGGGTTTCGCGGCCGGCCTGGGCATCGGCAGGGTCGCCGCGCTGTTGGGCGTGGCCGGCGGCGAACTGCTGATTCCCACCCTGGTGCTGCTCTACGGCATCGATATCAAGCTGGCGGGCAGCCTGTCGCTGGCCATCAGCCTGCCCACCATGCTGGTCGGCTTCGCCCGCTACAGCCAGTCGGGTTCCTTTGCCGTACTCGGCCAGGAACGGCCGCTGATGATCTGGATGGTGCTCGGCTCCCTCATCGGGGCAGCCCTCGGCGGCCTGCTGCTGGGCCTGGTGCCGGGCGACTGGTTGATCGGCTTGCTGGGCTTGATCCTGCTCATCTCCGCCGTCAAGGTTTTTCAACACGCACATTGAACGAGGCAAACATGCTGTTATCCGAAGGCGACCTGGGTGCCATCATCCTGACCCTGGAACTGGCCAGCATCGTCACCGCCATCCTGCTGGTGCTGGGCACGCCTATCGCCTGGTGGCTGGCACGGACCAAGTCCTGGTGGAAAGGCCCCCTCGGCGCGGTGGTGGCGCTGCCGCTGGTGCTGCCGCCATCGGTGCTGGGCTTCTATCTGTTGCTGACCATGGGGCCGCACGGACCGGTGGGGCAGTTCACCCAATGGTTGGGGCTGGGCACCTTGCCGTTCACCTTCTGGGGCCTGGTGGTGGGCTCGGTGTTCTACTCGCTGCCGTTCATGGTGCAACCGGTGCAGAATGCCTTCGAGGCCATCGGCGAGCGGCCGCTGGAAGTGGCGGCCACCTTGCGGGCGTCGCCCCTGGACAGCTTTTTCAGCGTGGCGCTGCCGCTGGCGCTGCCGGGGTTTCTCACCGCCTCCATCCTCACCTTCGCCCATACCGTGGGTGAGTTCGGCGTGGTGCTGATGATCGGCGGCAACATTCCCGGAGAAACCCGGGTCGCCTCGGTGCAGATCTACGACCATGTCGAGGCGCTGGAATACGGGCAGGCGCACAACCTGTCGGCCATCATGCTGATCTTCTCCTTCCTGGTGCTGCTGGCGCTGTACGCCTGGCGCCCCAACCCGAAGAAGGTGTGAGCATGAACGCGAACGTTCCGGACATCCGCGCTCGCATCGACCTGCGCTTTCCCGAGTTCTCCCTCAACGTCGATCTGACCATTCCGGGCCGTGGCGTTACCGCGCTGTTCGGCCCTTCCGGCTCCGGCAAGACCACGCTGTTGCGCTGCGTCGCCGGGCTGGAGCGGGCGCCCGGCGGCTATGTCTCGGTGGCCGGCCAGGTCTGGCAGAACGGCGACAACTTCGTGCCGACCTACAAGCGCCCCCTGGGCTACGTCTTCCAGGAAGCCAGCCTGTTTCCCCACCTGAGCGTAAAAAACAATCTGGAATACGGCCGCAAACGGGTGGACGCAAGCCATGGCCACAAGGTGTCTCTGGATCAGGCCATCGACCTGCTCGGCATCGGCCACCTGCTGGATCGCAAACCGGATCGCCTGTCCGGCGGCGAACGGCAACGGGTGACCTTAGCCCGCGCCCTGGCGCTGAGCCCGCGCATCCTGCTGATGGACGAACCCTTGGCGGCGCTGGACCTGGCGCGCAAACAAGAGATCCTGCCGTACCTGGAACGGCTGCATGACGAACTGGAAATCCCGGTGCTGTATGTGAGCCATGCGCCGGACGAAGTGGCGCGACTCGCCGACCATTTGGTGTTGTTAGAAAAAGGTCGTGTCATCGCCAGCGGTAGCCTGCACGAAACCTTGGCACGACTCGATCTGCCGACCGCGCATTTCGACGATGCAGGCGCAGTGATCGAAGCGAATGTGGCACAGCAAGATGAGAAATATCATCTGACCCGATTGGATTTTGCGGGCGGCAATCTATGGGTAGGTAAAGTGGATCGCCCCTTTGGTTCGAGGGTGCGAGCACGCGTGCTGGCGCGCGATGTGAGCATCGCCACCCAAGCACCACAAGGTTCCAGTATCAACAACATCCTTAATGCACGCATAGCCGAGATACGCGACGATGGGCCGGGCAAGGTGCTTGTCCGCATGCGGGTCGGCGACACGCAATCGTTGTTGTCACGCATCACAAGCCGCTCGCGCGACCACCTTGGCTTGGTCGAGGGAATGTATGTTTGCGCGCAGGTGAAGAGCGTAGCGTTGATGTGATGGATATCAAGATCGACTTCGCCACAGAGGATGACTTGCCTCAGCTTGCCGATCTGCTCGCCGAGCTGTTCACGCTGGAGAGCGACTTCACACCTGATCGCGAGAAGCAATTGCGGGGGCTGCGACTCATTCTGAACGATCCAGCCATAGGACGACTTTTCGTATTGCGCGTCGAGGGCAACGTGACGGGGATGGCGAATGCGCTCATCACCATCAGCACAGCGGAAGGCGGCCCGGTGGTGTTGCTGGAAGACATCATCGTGAGCCGTACACATCGCGGCATGGGCTTGGGGCATCGCTTGTTCGGTCATGTCGTGGCATGGGCGCAAGGTCAGGGGATGAAGCGGGTCACGCTTCTGGCCGACGGCGATAACCGATCCGCACTCGCTTTTTACAACAATCTCGAATTTGAACTTTCCAACATGGTGGTGCTGCGTAAGCCCTTGGCTTGAGGGAATCTAAAAAATTCATATTTCGTCGCTCCCGCGAAAGCGGGAGCCCAGTAGATTAAAAAAATGGATTCCCGCTTTGCGAGCTGCCGCTGTGCGGCTTGCCTGCTTACCCCACTGCGCGGGAATGACGAAATTTTTGAGAAGCCCTTGAGGCTATCCATTTGTAGCAATCCCTACAAAATCCTTGAAAGCGCACATCGGTGGCTTTCTCCGGATCCCTTTAACTAAGGGTTTCTGCGCATACTCATCAAGTGGCACGGTGGTTGCTGATACTCACCGTACAAATTGCGTTGCCTCTGAAAGGTTCGAATATGACGGGAACTCACCCCGTGGCATCACCTTTGACGGAAGTTATTAGTGTCGATTGCTCGGTCTGCCCGCATCGCGCGCTGTTGCTGGAAGGCAAGTGCGTGCAGGGAGATGTATGCGTGACCGCGCAGAGTGGTCGGCAGATAGACCGTTTTTTGCGCCGCAATCCGCACATCGCACAAGACTATCTGGCCGATGGTTTTTGGGAGCGTCGTGCCATTGCGGCGCGTTATGCGCCATTGGAAGCGGTCATGCAACGGCCGCGCGATGTGGACGAAGTCGTGCGCCGCGTCGTGGCGAGCCGTTTGCCCATCGACGAGTTGGATGATTACTTGCACGACTCAGATCGTGAGGTGCGCATGACGGTGGCCGAGCGTATCGCGCCGGAACGTTTGAGTGCCTTGTTGAGCGACGAGGATTATCTGGTGCGTTTGCAAGTGGCAAAGCGCATGCCGCATGGGCAGTTGCGCCAGATGGTGGGCGACGAAGACAGGGAAGTGCGCAAGGAAGTGGCACGTCGCTTACCGCCATTTGCATTGGGAAAGCTGACGCAAGACGTAGATGCCGAAGTCAGGCGTATCGTGGCATCGCGCATGTTGGAAGAAGAGGCGGCAAAGATGTTGAACGATGCCGATTGGGTCGTGCGTCTGGAAGTGGTTCAACGCGCACCACTCGAATCCATCGCCGCATTAGTGGATGATGACGAATCTGATGTACGTGCTGCCGTCAGACGGCGCTTGAACGAGTTCCTTCACGAGGATGAGCAATGAGTATCTACACGAATGATGAGCCCCTATTGCGCAAGCTGGCTGCCGATATCGCAGCCATTCCGCCGCGTCCGCATCACAGTGGTTTACTTGAGATCGCCAATCGCATTCGACCGAACTGCACCTTCGAATACGCGCTGAACCGCGGTGGTTGGTATCGCCCCGGCGGCGTCATCGCCGCAGATGGCCGGCGCATCGCAGATAACTTAGAGCCGTGGGCAAGAGCCGAGCTGGAAGATTGTTCGGATGACATGGGTGAGTTGATGGAGCGTTACGCCGCGAAGGATCTGTTGGTGACGCGCCATTCGGGTCAGACACATTATTTGGTGGCGGCGTATGGCCCTGCGCCAGCCGATTTCATGCAGCTTGAAGTAGAAGAGTTGCAGGAGGTTCTAGATCGGAAACTCATCGATCCAGACAATCCTGCCGAAGAATTGATTGAGCTCATCGAGCCTATCTCACCGATTTTCCTAGACGCTCAAACCGTCAAAGCGCCGCAATACCAATTCCGCCGATTGATCGACATGCGCCAGATCGTCGCGCGTCTATCCATCGCGGATGGTCGAACAAATGTCTTGTCACGCATGCTGGCCGAGTGGTCGCATAGCAGCGCAGCGACACGCGGCCACTTCAGCGATCACTGGGTCGTGGCCTTGCGTGAACACTTGGACCGGTATCGCAATCCCGTGCTTACCGCCTCTCTCATCTCGCGTCATGCACGGGCACTCAAGCCTTTCCACTGGAACACGGAATTGACCGGTGTTGAGATGGGTACGCAGTTGCAGGCATTCGATCGCGCAGCAGGTTATCCCTCGGCTTGGTATTTCCATCTCATCGCGGGAACCATCACTTCACCCAAAATTGGATACGCGGTGATACGTGATTTGGAGGCGGGGTTCAGCTACTTGCCAGATACAGAAGTCGCACTCATCAAGAGTTGGGCGGTGGCCCCGTACTCGATCTAGTTTTGTTGTGTGTGGGTGGCTTGTCGGGTTTGCTACAAGCCATCCAGATATAAATCTCATTTAAATCAATCCGTTGCCTCCTGGCACGGCATTTGCGAATACAAGGGCGTCATCACTCTTGAGCGAATGCCATGCACGCCAAAGACATAGCCGAGTTACTCAATGAACCGGCATGCACCCATAACAAGAAGGAAAAGTCCGGTTGCGCTCGTCCCAAGCCGGGGGCGACTGCGGGCGGCTGTTCTTTCGACGGGGCGCAAATCGCGTTGTTGCCCATCGCCGATGTGGCTCACATCGTGCACGGCCCAATCGCCTGCGCGGGCAGCTCGTGGGATAACCGTGGCACGCGCTCATCCGGCCCGACGCTGTATCGCATCGGCATGACCACCGATCTCACCGAACAAGACGTCATCATGGGGCGCGGCGAGAAGCGCCTGTTCCATGCCATCAAGCAAGCCGTCGATAGTTATGCACCGAAAGCGGTGTTTATCTACAACACCTGCGTGCCCGCGCTGACCGGCGACGACATCAGCGCCGTGTGCCAAGCTGCCGCCGAAAAATGCGGTGTGCCGGTAGTGCCGGTGGACTGTGCAGGTTTCTACGGCACCAAGAATCTTGGCAACCGCATCGCGGGTGAAGCCATGTTCAAGTATGTGGTGGGCACGGCAGAGCCGTTCCCTGTGCCAGAGAGTGCGCAACGTCCCGGTATCACCGTGCACGACGTGAACCTCATCGGCGAATACAACATCGCGGGCGAATTCTGGAACGTGTTGCCGCTGTTCGATAAACTCGGATTGCGCATCCTTTGTACACTATCGGGCGATGCGCGCTTCCACGATGTGCAGACCATGCACCGCGCCGAGGCCAACATGGTGGTGTGCGCCAAGGCGCTGCTCAACGTGGCGCGCAAACTGCAAACCGATTACAAGACGCCTTACTTCGAGGGCAGCTTCTATGGCGTGACCGACACCTCGATGGCCTTCCGCGAATTCGCGAAACTGCTCAACGACCCCGCATTGACCGAACGCACCGAAGCATTGATCGCGCGCGAGGAAGCGAAGATCAACGCTGCGCTCGAACCCTGGCGCGAACGCCTGCGCGGCAAGCGCGTGCTGCTTTACACCGGCGGCGTGAAGTCGTGGTCCATCGTCTCCGCGCTGCAGGACCTCGGCATGGAAGTCGTCGCCACCGGCACCAACAAATCCACCGAGGAAGACAAGGCGCGCATCCGCGAGATCATGGGCGACAAGACGAAGATGATCACCGATGGCAGCCCCAAGGCGCTGCTCGGCGCGGTCAAGGAATATCAGGCCGACATTCTCATCGCGGGCGGACGCAACATGTACACCGCATTGAAAGCGCGCATCCCGTTCCTCGATATCAACCAGGAACGCGAGTTCGGCTACGAAGGTTATAGCGGCATGATCGAACTGGCGCGCCAATTGGCGCTGACGATTCAGAGCCCGGTGTGGGAATCGGTGCGCAAACCTGCGCCGTGGGCGAAGACCTCGGTACCTGGCATAGCATTGGGAGCATGACATGGCTGAGATCCTGAAACGCAACAAAGCACTCGCGGTGAATCCCCTCAAGGCCAGCCAACCGGTCGGTGCGTCGCTGGCTTTCCTCGGCATCAACAAAGCCATTCCGATGATGCACGGATCGCAGGGTTGTACCGCCTTCGGCAAGGTGTTCTTCGTGCGCCACTTCCGCGAACCCATCCCCTTGCAGACCACGGCGATGGATCAGGTATCCACCGTGATGAGTGCGGACGAGAACGTGATCGAGGGTTTGCGTGCAGTGTGCGAGAAAAGCAAGCCCGCTCTGATCGGCTTGCCGACCACGGGGCTGTCCGAAACGCAGGGCACGGACATCAAGCGATTGGTGAAGGATTTCTATACCGCACATCCCGAGTTCGCGCACATCCCTGTGGTGCCGGTGAACACGCCGGACTTTACCGGGTGTTTGGAGAGCGGTTATGCGCTGGCGGTGAAGGCCGTGCTGAAAACGCTGCTGCCGGAAAAAACGAACAACGTGAGCAAGCGCAAGAAACAGGTCAACGTGCTGGCCGGATCGTTCCTCACGCCCGGCGATGTCGAACACATCAAAGAGCTCATCGAGGCGTTCGGTCTGCGTCCGCTGGTGCTGCCGGATATTGACGATTCACTCGACGGCCATCTCTCTGAAATGGAGAGCTCGCCGCTTACCGTGGGCGGTACGCCGGTCAGCGACATTGCCAGCATGGGCGAATCTATCGCCACTTTGGTGCTGGGCAACTCGCTGTTCGAGGCCGCAGATTTTCTGAAAGCGCAAACTGGCGTGCCGGATTTTCGCTTTGACAGTTTGATGGGCTTGGATGCGGTGGATGCGTTCGTCGCCGCACTCGCCGAGATCAGCGGCAAGCCCGTACCCGAGAAGATCGAGCGGCAGCGCGCACAATTGCAAGACGCGATGGTGGATTCGCACTTCATGCTGGGTTTTGCGCGTATCGCGATCGCCGCTGATCCCGATTTACTTTATGGGCTGTCACGCATGGTGAGTGAGATGGGATGTGAAGTGGTGGCCGCGGTCTCCCCTGCACGTGCCCACATCTTGCAAGAAGTGGCAGTGGCTCAGGTCGGCATCGGTGACTTGGAGGATCTGGAGATCGTCGCCAAACGTAATGGCGCGCAACTTGTCATCAGCAATTCGCATGCGGTGGAGACCGCGCGCCGTCTGGGCGTGCCACTGCTACGCGCAGGCTTTCCGCAATATGACCTCATCGGCGGTTATCAACGTCTGTGGGTGGGCTATCGCGGTACACGCCAAGTCTTCTTCGATCTGGCGAACATGATAGTGGAGCACGGGCATCATGAGCCGGAACCTTACGTTTCTATCTACGCACAGCGGACAGGAGAAAATCATGCGACACCTGCGCTTGGTACAACCCACTGAGGAGGTCGCCATGACAGTGAAGATCGCTTTTGCCAGCAGTGATCGCCGCGCGGTGAACCAACACTTCGGTGCGACCGATGCGTTCGCCATCTACGAGTTAGGCGAGAGCGGGACGCGCTTGGTCGCCGTGGCGGAATTCATCGAGACCGCGATGGACGGGCACGAAGGGAAGTTGGCCGCGAAGGTCGAGTTGTTGGGCGACTGTGCAGCGGTGTACTGCAACGCGGTGGGCGCCTCTGCGATTCAGCAATTACTGGCGAAGAGCATCCAGCCGATGCGCGTGGATGAGGGGACACTCATTGATGAGCTGTTGATCGGTCTGCAAAAAAACCTGCTCAACGAGCCACCGGTGTGGTTGGCGAAACATATCAAGAAGCAATCCAGCAGCACGTTCGCCGAAGACGAGGAGTGGCAAGAATGATCTCGGCACCTGTTCGTGTGATCTCCACGGCTGATGGCATCGCGCAAGTCGAGCCAACTGCGCAATCGGGTTGTGGTGGTTGCGCGTCGCGCAGCAGTTGCGGTGTGTCTGGCTTGGGCAAATATTTCTCCAGCCATCGCAAGACCATCGCGGTGGAATGCGGCACGAATGTACGTGTCGGTGACGAGCTGCATCTGAACATGCGCGAGGGTGATCTACTCAAAGCGGGGATGTTGGCTTACTTGTTCCCCAGCGTGCTGGCTTTGATCTGCGCTGGCTTCGCCTCATCGTTCGGGCTGGGCGATGTGGGGGCGGCGATCGGAGCGGGAACCGGTTTTGCATTGGGATTCATTCTGGCGCGCGAGTTGAAATGGACACCGCGTCTCGTCGTTCAAACAAATTCATCACAAGGAGAAACACCATGAATCAAGCAGTAGATCAAGACCTGTTGTCCACCGACTTCATCAAGGAGATGGTCAAGCAGATGCGTGCTATCGACAGCTACGGCACTTACGACGGTTGGCCTTCGGATCGCATCCTGGCCCCTTATGTGGTGACCAAAGAACAGCGTCGTGCTATCCCCGTGATCGGTGATCCAGACGAGATCATGTTGTCGCGCATCAAAGCGTTCTACAACGCTGTGTCATCCCTCATTGAAAAAGAGTGCGGCTTGATGGCCGTGCCCAGCATCAACATCACGCACGAAGGTTTTGGCCGCGCCATCATCACCGTGGGCAAATTGGTAGTGATGGATCGCACACTGCGCGATGTGCACCGCTACGGTTACGAGAGCTTGTCCAAGATGAAAGACGAAGGCGACAAGTTGTTGTCGGTGGCGCTCGCCCTCATCGGCAAATATCCAGAAGTGGCCGGCTTGTAAGGAGTGGGCAATGACCGAAGACGAATTGAAAGCACTGGATAAGGAAGTGAAGAAGCTCAAGCGCATCTCCAGCGAATGGGCTTCGCAGTTGCACGACTTGGTTGAAGATAAATTGCCCGCCGGATACGAGCAGATACCCGGCATCGCGCAATCCACCTATGAAGCTTGCGAAGCATGGGCGGTCGCAAGTGCGAAATTGGCAGCAGCACAGAAGGAGGCGTGAGTATGGATCCCATCAGCGGAATCACCCGAGGCGGCACGCCGTACACGCCGACATTCTTGACGGACTTGAATCAAGCCAACTGCATCGGCTGCGGCCGTTGTTACAAGGTCTGCCCGCGCGAAGTGTTCGAATTGCTGGAACGTGACGAGAACGATGAGTCGTATGACGAGGACGAAGACAACACCATGGTGATGTCTATCGCTAACGCGATGGATTGCATCGGTTGCGGCTCATGCGCGCGCGTGTGTCCGAAGCAATGCCATACGCATCAATCCATGCCGGTAGGAGCATAAGATGCCAAGGCCGATCCGACATGTGTTCGTTTGTTCCCAGGCGCGCCCACCTGGCCATCCACGCGGTTCGTGTGGGCAGAAGGGGTGCCGCGAAGTGGTGGACGAATTCACCAAGCAGTGGCAACAGCGCCAACTTTTCAAAGAAGTGGCGGTGACCGCAACGGGTTGCCTTGGCCCCTGCAATCTTGGCCCAAGTGTGCTGGTCTATCCTGAAGGTGTGATGTACGGCAACGTCAGCAGAGAGGATGTGAGCGAGATATTCGACGCGCATCTGGTCGGCGGCAAACCGGTCGGGCGGCTGATCGTTCCTGCTGACGTATGGTAAGCAAGTTGGAGCTACAAAAACTTCCGTCCGAATTGGAAGGATTGGCCGAGCTGATCGTGCGTATCTTGCAAAATGAAGCAGGGAAGTACGCGGCACAGGGTACTGCGCCCCAGATCGAATTGGTTCAAGTGCAATTCACCCGTGTCATCGATCCCGGGAATCAACTGCCCGGCTACCAGGGTGTGTGGCGAAATGCGCGTAATAATCGTTGCGGTGAGATCACTTTCAATAGCGACACAAGTTTCTACGCCGAATACGATCTTTTCTGCCCACACCCGAGCGATGCGCGCTGGTGCGTCGAGATGGTCACAGCTTGGGGGCGTGCAGGCGACCTGCGCTCAGAGGCTAAATTGATTCCAGCACTTTAACCCCTCTCATTTTGAGGGAGGGGTTGGGGTGAGGGAAGTGCCTTTAGGGAGTTTGGAGAATATATGAGCAGATTTCAGATGGGCGACAGGGTGTTTGCGGCACAAGACCTTTTCAACGAGCCGTTGGACGAGACGGGCGAGAGCAGCATCCCCGGTGTTGCACCCGATGCGTTGCTGGCAGCAGCAGGCACGCGCGGCGTGGTGGTCAACGTTGGCCATGCGCAAGAGATGCCCAATGAAGAGATATACTTGGTGCGTTTTGAGATGGATGCAGAAGGCAACTTGGCCGAACCCATCGGTTGCTTGACTGACGAGTTGGCCGGATTAGGTTAGCGAGCGATGAGCGATTCCCGTGTGGCTACCGTGCTGAGTTATCACATGCGGAGCAAACACGCGCTGGATCGTTATGCCGCCGGCCCCGGTACGCTGGATTGGGAAGCCCAACCGAAAGCCTTTCGCGACTGGATAGGCGCTGCACAGATTTCACTTCCGCGCGAGATCGTAGTATCGAACATCTTTTGGGGCGAGCTTGCCGCTACGCGCGAGCCGTTGCCATTCAATACACAAAACCTCGGCTCTTTATTGCGCCTGTGCGTTGGCTTGACGGCCTGGAAAGAATATGGCGGTTCACGCTGGTCATTGCGCGCGCATCCCTCATCCGGAAATTTGCATCCCACCGAAACATGGTTGATCGCGGCCAAGGTGGACGGGTTGGAAGACGGCCTGTATCACTACCAGAACTTGAATCATTCTCTGGAGCGACGCGCTTGGGGTGGTGATGCGCAGCTTGCCGGTGTGTGGCTGGGTTTTAGTTCCATCCATTGGCGTGAGGCTTGGAAATACGGTGAACGCGCCTTTCGATATTGCCAGCTTGATATGGGGCACGTGCTGGCGGCGGTGAGTTATGCAGCGGCATTGCATGGTTGGAGGCCGCGCATATTGAAGATGGAGTCGTCAGAGGTGGCGCAATGTCTCGGTTTGGATCGGGTAAAGGATTTTGAGGGTGTCGAAAGTGAAGAGGCAGAAGTCATCCTTGCGCTAGGGGCAAGCGATGTGATGCCGAGTGATTGGACGCAGTGGGCAGGCAAGCCCAGCTTGCTTGACGCGCGACCTTTGTATCAATGGCGGGTGATCGAAGAAGTGGCGGTAGCGACACGCGGCGCTGTCCCTTCCGCCCAAATCTCGTCTCCGGCAATAGTACAGCGGCAAGATGATAACGGCATCAGCGCAGCGCAAGTCATCTTTAAGCGACGCAGCGCCCAAGCTTTTGATGGCGTGTCGGTGATGCCAGCGTCTTTGTTCAAACGCATCCTTGCCAGCCTGCTACCCGGTGGCTCGCCGGTTTGGAATTTGTGGCCACATACGGCGCGCGTGCATCCGGTGTTGTTGGTGCATCGTGTAGAAGGTGTCGCACCCGGTGTGTATGTGATGCCGCGAAATGAAGCGACACAGGCGTCGTTGCGCGCGGCGTTCCGCGAGACGTTCACATGGGAAGCGGCCGATGCGGAATTGCCTTTTTATCAACTGATCGCTGCGCGTGCCGGCAAGACCGCGCGTACGCTCTCCTGTCATCAGGACATCGCCACACAATGTGCGGTCACTTTCATGATGGTCGCGGAATTCGCCAAACCCATCGCTGCAAATCCCGTGGCTTATCGCCACCTGCATTGGGAGGCGGGTATGTTGGGTCATGTCATCACACTGGAAGCGGAAGCGGCTGGATGGCGCGGCACGGGAATTGGTTGCTTTTTCGATGATGCGGTGCATGAAGTGCTGGGCATCAAAGACGACACCTTCCAAGTGATCTATCACTACGCAGTCGGTATGGCGCTGGATGATTCGCGTATCTCCACTTTGCCCGCTTACGAATAATGGGAACCTCAATAAATCCAAATTTCGTCGCAATACTGCGTTGCTCACAAAAAAATTACTCCTTACATATTTCATATATGCCGCGTCGCAATTTTTCATTCGCGCCTTGTCTTGCTTAGAACTTTGAATTTATAGAAGCCCCCAAATAGGAACTCACATGAACGATAACAAATTGAAATGTTGGTTGCTCCATGCAGAATTTACGGTGGGCGACGAGCTGAATATCGAAGTCAGCTCGGTCAATGGTGCGACCCCGTTGATGCATGCAGCTCGATTGGGAAACATCGAAGTCCTTGCTGCGCTGTTGGCGCGCGGTGCCAATACGCATGCCATGAATGATGATAGGAATGGCGCGCTTTGGTTCGCGTGTTACTCCAACAGCGAAACCTGTGTCGCAGCACTCATCAAAGCGGGTGCACCGCTCGATACGCAAAACGTGAATGGTGCGACTGCGCTGATCTATTGCGCCTCGTCCGGCAAAACGCCATTGGTGCGATTGCTGCTGGATGCAGGGGCGAACGCGGAATTGATGACGCTGGATGATTTCACTGCACTGGAACTGGCGGCGAATGTGCAGTGCATGCGCATGCTCAAAGAAGCGAGGGGGCTTGTTAATGCCTGAGCCATTTCAGTTTGAGGTCGGTCGCACTCAGCATCGCGTGCTCGGTCTGCAGATACGTTTGCAACTCGCGCCAGATTTTGAGTTGAGATTCACACCCGCAGAAGCATCGGGCATCTCTTTCGCATTGGTTGCCGTGCGAGACGGGGTCAGCCCAGAACGCGAGATATACATGAGCCCCATCGCCAGCGACGTGGCATTCGTGGGGCTGGTGGGGGATGCAGGTGTCAGTATCGCCTTGGCGGCGGGTTCGCTGGATTTGGACTGGAAAAGCGTGACCGCCTTGGCCAGCTCATTAGCGGCTGCGATCGATTAGTTCGGCAAGCCGAAGTCGGGTGCAATCTGCTTCAACCACTCATCCACGCGCGCATCGGTCAGTGCTTTTTGGTTCTCTTGATCGAGCACAAGCCCTACGAACTCATCGTTCAACAAAGCTTTTGAAGAGATAAATTCGTAGCCATCTGCCGGCCAAATTCCAACCACTTGGGCTCCGCGCGCAACGATGAATTGGTATATCTCGCCCATCGCATCGACGAACTCATCCGGGTATTTGTCTTGATCGCCTAGGCCATACAAGGCAACAGTCTTGCCGCTGAAGTCCACGTCTTTAAGTTGCGGCAAAAATTCCTCCCAGCCGCCGCCCATGCAGTCGGTGGAAAGACCAGGCAACTGGCCGCCTCCTAAAGTGGACGTGCCCAAGATGAGATGCGAATACCCTGCTACCAACTCTGGCGTGGCCTTATTAACGTTCAACGCCTCGGCCATGGTGTCATCGTCGTAACGCTTCTTGATCATCTTGGCGATGCGCCGTGTGTTGCCGGTGCTACTTGAGAAGAAAAGACCGATGCGTGACATATTTACTCCACGGTGATGCGGCCGATTGTCGCGAAACTAACAATCGGCCACCGATGAATCGGAATTGGAATTAGACCGGGCCGCGACCTGCGCGCTTCAACTCGACCGTGCGGGTCAAGGCTTCAGTGAACGAGACTTTGTCGCCTTTGGGTTTGAAGTCGGACAGCGCTTTATGCACGGTGACGATCTTTTGGGTGGGTGACTGGCCTTTGAAATCGCCCTTATCCAGCGCCGCGATGTCGATCAGCTCGTTCCAGATCAACCCTTCCTGCATACCGATGGCGGCGATGGTGAAGCTGTCGAGATCAATCACCAATGGCTTGTTGATGTTCACCGCGAACAGGATGAGACGCACATCTGCCGCGAAGTCGGCCTTGTAGTAGTCCATCACCTTGGGCAGTAGTGAAAGTTTATCCAGGCTACCGACATAGAGTTTAATCTTGTCGTTTTCGGCTAACACGATGGTGTTCTTGAGGGTGTACACGGGCGGTTTGAGGTGGCCGTGGGCATCGCCGACTTCACCCAGCTCCAACACCAGATCACCGCGATAGGAGGAGAAGTTGCCTTCGGCTTCCTTGAAATTCATGTTGAACAGCAGACCTTTTTTCTCGTAAGCATCGAATAGCATGGGACACCTTGTCGTGATTAATTAAGGCTCGTCAGTAAAATGAGTGGGTAATGTAGATTCGGTGCGATCGTGCAATGCATTGATAATATGTTTTATTCTTTAATTGCCCGTCATAAAATCTTCAAATTATTTTCGGGGTGGAATAATAAAACTCGTCAAATTGTGTTTATTACACGGCTTACCCACAGGCG
>Ga0210041_1002639_pt1 | contig 14845 bp, 15 predicted proteins | sample CryGeymeta201503_FD_183973 | JGI IMG/M metagenome (GOLD analysis project Ga0210041, IMG submission 183973) | Groundwater microbial communities from Crystal Geyser aquifers in Utah, USA - Crystal Geyser metaG 2015-03 (SPAdes) (version 2) | ecosystem: Environmental > Aquatic > Deep subsurface >... | reverse complement strand
ATTAGCCAACTAGTGGACAGTCCCTGTATTAGCATACAGATTTCACTCACTCGGTCATAAAAATAAAACTACACTACGTTACGTCTTATTTTTACGACACTCGTTCGTTTATCTGTAGGGGAGGACGCGGCAATCCACGATAGTGAACGGCGTGGATTGCTTCGCTGCGACTCGCAAAGACGGTGGCGACACAAAGACAGGTTGTGATGATACGATTATTTTCTGAGTTTGTCGTATTCTTCGCGAGACAATTCTGTATCGTGCAAAATTTTTCGCAGGAGACCGCGACTAATTTCTTTTGTTTTCATGGCAATGATTGTCGTCCTACCATCTGGGTGTCTGAACAGTACATGTGAACCTTCTGCATCTCGTTCTTCAAAACCAAGTCGATTGAGTACACCGGCCAACTTTTTGGGAGTAATTGGTACCAGTTTTGGCATAAAAATCTACACTGATACAGCCATTGTCTGGATACCGACAAAATTCCCTGTGGCGACATCGATGTCAGTGTTGCGAACTGCTAAGGTAATCACCTCACGCATATTTTGCATCAGTTCATCAATAGTGTTGCCTTGAGAATAACAACCTGGGATATTTGGCACAGACCCAACGAATACACCATCTTCATCTTGCTCAATGTATACCGTATACTTTTTCATTTTGATATTATACAACAGTTTTTATTTAAAATCTATGGGGCTGTCTTACACCAGGTTAATTGATTCTGGATTGCTTCGCGCTGTGGCTCGCAAAGACAGAGATGTCGAGAGAGGGTCATCATCTTCGAGGAATGGAGCGAAAGCGGAATGACGTGGCGATCCACGATGACAGTGAAGACTGGCGACGTGGATTGCCGCACTGTGTCCCGCTAAGACGCTAACAATATAATCCAGAGAGCCGTACCAGTGGATGAAGTCCGACATTCATACTTGTGAACAAGTATGAATGTCGGACTTCATCCATAAAACGGTATAGGTTATTTTGGGTGCTTGCGAAGACGTATATGAAGATTAGTGGGTGACTTATTCAGCTTTTTTGGTGAGAAAGAGGGCGCTGGTGGCGATGGTGATAAGCAGGATAAAGGCCAGGTATGGCCAGTAGGTGGGGGTGGTGGCCGCAGGCACCCCCGCATCCTCTGGCTCCGCCCCGTCTAATCCCTCTGATTCATCCAAATTTGGCTCAGGTGTGGCTTGGTTTTGGTCTATGGTATTTGAGTTATTTGTCACTAAATCTTCATCAGAAAAGTCAAATTGGGACACTGGCTCTATATATAATGCCGACAGGTTTTCCGGGTCAGTTAATTCTGCCGGTGACTCAAAGAAATCACCGTCAACAAACTCGGGAGTGAAGTCCGACTCATTTATATCAGCGGTGGAAGCAACCTTCACTCCTTTGGCATCATAAAGTGTTACCGTCTGTCCCCAGACCCCTGCCACTCTGACCTTGGGCACTGTTATGGTACTGCGCGATAAAAGCACTGTTCGAGGAGGAAATTTTATCTCTGTACTACCGAGAAGGGTGTAGTTAGATAAATCTAGTTCATAAGGTGAGTCATTATTGATCTGGATATCACCGACCGAATTTTTGGAAAGTGATGCAATGACAGGAAGAACAGTAATCTCGCGTCTGGCAGTCTGATCTTTATGGGTAAGACTGGCATAGAGAGTAACCACATAAGTACCAGGATAAGTATAAACATGGGTGGTTTTCTTTTTGTTGCTAGCATCTAAATCACCAAAGTTCCAATAATATCTTAATGAACCAATTAAAAGAGAGTCAATACCACTAGCCGTCACATCAAACCCGACCGTCTGATTGACATAAGCGGTGCTGGGAACAATTAAAGACAATTGGAGAGAATCCTTAACTACTGGTTTTGGTGTTTCTGTTTTTACTGACGACTTGGATGTTTTTGAACTCGGAGATGGTGAGGAGGTGTCTGTCGTTATTGTTGGTGAAGCAACGATGGCGTTAGCTCGACCTGGAGTTCCCGGTGCTGTTATCCAACCATTATTTATTCGTTGAGCAGTATCTTTAGTTGTATTGTTGCCAACTGTTTCTGTTCCACCGAAATTCCAATTCTCACCACCGTATACAGTGTCTTCAATACTATTGTCACTACGGGTTAGTGTAACAGTAGCGCCCGAATTTACGAGGGCACCGGTGTAAACAAAAAACGCCGTACCTGGTGCAGATTCATCACTAGTCCGTTCCATGACAACATATGACTGCCCAGGGATTGTTCCAGTTAAGAGGATATTCAATTTCAATCCATCGGTCAAAGTCCAACCATCAACTATTTCATCAGAACCATTATTGTATAACTCAATCCACTCATCATCAGTTGAAACAGTAGTTCCCATCCACGCAATTTCAGAAATTTCAATGTCGGCGAGTGCGTTGGTTGGCAAAAGTACAAATATTGAAAATGAACACAACAGAGCCAAGCGCATATCTATTTGAAGGGTGACCGTGCGTGACCGGTATCTTTTAAGATTTTAGTTATCTGTTTTGGGTCCGGTGCATCTGTTTTGGACCTTTCTGCCACAGTCGATTCTAGTTGAGCAAAAGTGGCTTCTGTTTCAGCAGTCAGTTGCTCTATCTCATCATGATGACTTTTTTTGATATTTGTCTCTGGCATTTGTGTAGCTGAAATATCGACAGATGTTTTGAGGTTAGTGATATTTAGATGCTCGTCCGATGTTTTTACCTCGGTGGGGGTTGGAACAGTCTCCAAAGCTGCCGCCAACGCCGAACGAAGGGCGGTTGGGTTGGCAGTGACACCGGACTTACCCGTTGCAGGTTTGTCATCCGAAACTGGTTTATTTTGGCTCGCAATTTTTGACAAAATACTACGTAGGTCTTCACTGCTTTTTTCAACCGGTCGGGTTGATTGAGATGAAAATGAAGTAGTTTGGGTGACTGATTCTTTAGTTGAACGGTGAGCAGTTCTTTTTTCTCTGCTGGTACTATCGGGGGATGATTTGATAGTTCTATTAGTTTCTTCTACAACATTGGCTGAAGTATCATCCGTTACCACGACAGAGTTTTTGACAGTATCAACTGATGCGACAACTGATGTCTGGAAGACAGTTGGTTTTGGTGCTAGGGGACGTTCTTTGTAATCTGGTCGATCATTTTTGTTTTTTGAAACATGGTTTTGACTAGTTGAATTTGCGCCAGTATTACCGTTGCTACCGTTATTACTGTGGTTTCGACTCGTCTTTTGTTCCGGGGTAGCCGTGGCATGGAGAGCAGTAACCACTTTTTCCACGACACCCCGTGGTTTGGTGTAGTTACGACGACTGGCGGCAATCACCATATCCTTGCAAGAAATCCGTGGTGGCTCTATCGGTGGCAAGGTCACGGCCGAAAATGGTTGCGAACCAATACCGTCAATCATCAAGGTCAGATAGATTTGCGCGAAGCCAAGATTAACCAAATCTGGCGCTAAAAAGCGGGGAGTGAAAACAGTTTCCAGTACCTCAGCATCAAACGGCCCAACTCGAAAAGTAATAGTGGTACCGACGTTACCAAAAACAGCATCGCGCACTTCCTCTTCCATCTGCTCAATGTATTGGTGAGCAATGATGAGATTTAGGTGATACTTACGCGCTTCAGAGAGAATATTAGCGAAGGTGGCATTAGCGAAGGATTGAAATTCATCTACATAAAAATAAAAGTTCGGTTTCTTTTTCATTTCAGCTACTGGTAAATCTGCTCGACTCATAGCCGCAAGGTAGATACGAGTGGTTAACATCGAACCCAGCAGATTAGCGTTAGTCTCACCGATTAGACCCTTTGAGAGGTTCATGATTACAATCTTCTTCTCATCCATGCATTTACGAAAATCGAAACTAGAATGAGGTTGTCCAATGATGTTGCGAATAAGTGGATTACCCGTGAACTGACCAACTTTATTTTGAATAGCTGGCAGTGCCTCAGCCGCAAAGCGCTCAGTGTAATTAGCAAACTCATCCACCCAAAAAGATTTTACTGCTGGGTCGGTACAATATTCAACTACCTGCTTTCGATATGCTTTGTCACTAAAAAGTCTGTTGACTGAAAGTAGGGTGGTGTCTGGATACTCAATCAATACCAAGAGTGCATTAGTGAGGATGTATTCCATTCGAGCACTCCACGCGTCTACCCAAATTTTCTTGAAGGTGGACATCAGACCGGACACCACTAGATGTCTTTTGTCGGGACCAACATCCTCCATCACGTTAAAAGAAATCGGATTTTCCAAATCAAAAGGCGCAAAATAAACGACGTCATTAACGCGGTGCTCGGGAACATAATCAAGAAGCGTTTCAGCTGCTGAGCCGTGTGGGTCAATAAAGGCCATCCCTTCCCCATTTTGAATATCCTGCACAGCCATGTTTTCGAGTAGGGTGGATTTACCCATACCGGTCTTTCCGATAACGTACATGTGACGCTGTCTGTCCTTGGCTTTGATGCCAAATTTTACATCCTGACCACGGGCATCAGTCTTGGCAAAAAAAGTTATTTTTTCAGGATCAAAATCCATATTGTATTTAGTATAGCAAACAACCAATCCATCTCAAATGAAGTTAACGGTGTTTTTGTCTTTGTGAGTCATGGCGACGTCTTCGTCATTGCGAAGAATGGAGCGATGGCGGAATGACGTGGCAATCCAGAGTGGCGACCACGTGGATTGCCGCGCTGTGGCTCGCAAAGACGGTGGTGGGGACCGTTTGCGTCTTTGCGAGCATCACGATTTGGGCGAGTGATGCGTGGCAATCCAGAGTTGAATGACGTGGATTGCTTCGTTGTGACTCGTAAGGACGATGTTTGTAAATTCGCCAAGACGACAAAAATAATTGGTGACTTAATATTAATATGCAAATCTCGCCTGTGCATAGGAAAGCAGTTCATTAACGTCAGCATTGCGCTGTTTAGAACCCAAAAGAATAATTGCCAAAATTCTATCTTGTCCTTTGACGGTGATTTTATGTAACGAAATAGATGTCTGTCCGGCCGCCTCTGTCTCACCCACCTTGCCACCAATAAAGTTATCCAAATCTTTTATTTTGTTAAAATTCTCCAGCTCGCCAAACTGGCCGCTGATGTAAGCGGTGGGTAGATTTTGGTTGGCGGTAAGGTCAATAATAAAACGGCGATTGTTGTAAATATATTGAACTAGGCGGAGCAAATCACCCACCGTTGAAATATTATCGGAGCTAAGTCCTGACGGATCAGCAAAAGTGGTGTGATCAAGCCCGAGAGCCACTGCTTTTTCATTCATGTATCTGATGAATTGTTCACGGCCAACTTGTGAAGCAATAACTTCTGCCGCTTCATTAGAAGATTCCACCAATAATAATTGCATCAAGCTGTACATGGAAACAGTATTCACGCCCTGCAATCGAGGTATCAAAGATTGAACAAAAGTGGGATGGTTGGATGAAACATTTTTATCAAGATTGATATAATCAGCTGCGATTAGGGCGGTCATCAGTTTGACTAATGAAGCAATTGACGCCTCACTATCGAGGTCACTGCCGGCTAATACTGTACTACTTTCTATATCAGCAATTAAGTAATGTGGTGTCACTAAATCTGGAATTTTTGGCTCATAGACGAAAGTATCAGCGGTTTGAGCTTGTTCATATACCAAAACCGGAGTATTGGCTGATGCCAAATTATATATTTTTTCAGCGTCTTCATTTGAAAGACGAATGCATCCACCAGAATATCCTTCAAGGACAGGAGTACCATCAGGATAATATGGCCAACCGTGAATGAAGAAGTTTCCTTGAAAGGCCATACTCCATGGTTGATAGACATGACCAAAAGTTGAAAAATGATTTTTTTCTTTTGATTTTATTTGATAAAGACCAGCTGGTGTCTCCCACCATGAACCTTCTTTCCCTTTGGAGAGAATTGTCACCTGTTCGTTAAGAACACCGTCCTTAAAAAATCGCAACTGCATGGTAGTCAAGTCTGCTTCAATAAAAGTTTTTCCAGCATCTATAAAACTTTCGCGGGTCTCAGCAAAAAAATTTGGCTGAGACATCGCTACCTGCACTCCGTAATTGAGTGGGGTCTGTTCATGAGTGTATGGATTTTCCACTATTACCGACACATTGGCATCACCGCCAATTGAGGATGCCAGCAATCTCTGCCCATTATTACTAACAAAAGATAGAGAACTAAATGAAGCAACGGCTATAAGTAACAACGATAAAGCTATACGAACTGGTTTGGCTGTGAGAAAGCGGTGAATGATAATAGTGTCACCAACAGACTCAATATAAGCCCGAGGAGTAAATAAATATTTTCCGTCAGGAATTAGCGAACCACGAATAACTGTGGGGGTATCCTCAGAATCGTTAACGGCATAAAATCGCCGAGCGCCCAGCTCTTCATTGTACATACCACTATTGTACCGTATTCTCCTATTTGGCTAACTACTTTATATACAGATGTGGTGGCTAATATGGAAAACTAGATAGATGATATAGACATAAAAAAGATGAAAAGACGTGGATTGCTTCCTGTTGCGCTTCGCTCGTAGCTAAAGGTGGGCTCACAAAGACGACGTTGGCGTCATTGCGAGTCATGGAGCCGAAGCGGAATGACGTGGCAATCCAGAGTTGAACGACGTGGATTGCTTCGTGCGCTCGCAAAGACAGCGATCGCTGTATAGGGACCGAAAAAGACAAGTAAGGGAATGCTCGAGACAATAAGCCAGAGGACATAACCGGCGCTGATTTTCGGAAGAAAATCAGCGCCTACACCAGAAGTCCAGTCGAACATTCAAGGGTTGTTTACTTAATAACTGATTCGGTAAACAGGTTCTTCGTGGTTTCAATAAATGTCTCTCCACCTCGTTCCCCGTTGCCTAAATCTATCTCAGCCAAATACTGCGCTCGACGCAAAGCATAACCAACCACCAAGAGCAAAGTCCCAATACCAATATATAAATATTCCTTCCAGGCCAACGGAATTCCCAAATATGGCAATACTATCAAAATGATACCAATAAAAAATACAAAGGTGCCTTTTGTCATAATGAAAAAAAATAAATGGAAAAAATTATTAAATACTGAAATTTTTAATAAAAATAGTATACAGTAAACTATTGTAGTGACAAAACTGTTGATTAAAATAACGAGCACCAGTGACAGTCGTCTTTGCAAGGAGCGAGTTGGACGAGTGACGTGGCCTGCCTGCGCAGACAGGCAATCTGGGATAAAATGACTGACGTGGATCACCGCGCTGTGGCTCGCGAAGACGCTCCGTTTTTGTCTTTGCCTGCCTGCGCAGGCAGGCGAGTCGCAACGAAGCAATCCACGTCTTAGTTATCAAGTCATCCAAGCAACCAGAGGGTAAATCGCTGAAACCTGAACGCCAACGATGATACAACACAATATGAAAACATTAAACCTAACCCTGAGAAACGATAACCACAAACTCCCCTTTTTGTTTGACAGGCGTCGCTTCGAGTATAGCCAATACATCGGCTGGTGTGCCAACCAACATTTCTTCATGCATTTTAGTCAGCTCGCGACCGATATATAAAGTCGCGTCGGGATAATGGTTAGCCAGCTGGTCGAGGGACTTCATTATGCGATGAGTGGACTCGAAAAAAACCACCGGCTGCGAAAAAGTCGTCAGTGTTTTAAAAAATGTCTCGCGTCCTTTCTTACTAGGAACAAAGCCCAAAAAACTGAATTGATTACCAGCAATACCCGCTATTGAAATAGCAGTAGTAATAGCTGACGGGCCGGGAATAGCATCAATGCGAAGACCTTCCTTGCGGGCTTGCTGGATTAACAATACACCCGGATCACTTACTCCTGGAGTACCAGCGTCCGACACCATGGCCACAGACTTACCATTTTTTATATCATTAATGATAGTAAGATGAGTCGACTCACTGGCGTGAGCGTCGTAACGCTTTAATTTATTTGTTATGCCATGATGTTTTAATAGGTTACCGGTAGTGCGAGTATCTTCGCACAACACATAGTCGGCCTCGCGTAATGTCCGCAAGGCGCGCAGGGTAATGTCCTCCATATTACCGATAGGGGTGGCAACAATAGAGAGGGTGCCGATAGTTGTGTCTGTCATAATAATTGTTACGGTAGCACTTTGTCCATAAAAAGAAAAGGCGAGGGTATGACCTCGCCTTTCATTTCATCTGTGATGGGCAACCAGAGGTCGCCCATCACACCATCAAGCCCGATCAAACGAATTCGTCACTGACCGCCGGAAGCGCTGTATCAGCTCCCCCAGCCAACCATCACCGAGGTAGAGCTTGACCCACGATAGGGCTTCGCGCCACAAAGGAACTTCCTTGGTTTGTGAGGTGATCAGAAAGTGAAAAGACACCCCGCGCGGACCGTACCTTTTTACGATCCACTTCACCCTCGGCATATGGCGCCTTTGGGTGCCCATAACGACAATAAGTATGTATTGATTCAGTGGATAGAGTCTTAGTAGTTCTCTCATCCCCCAAATGAATTCGGGTTTTGTCCCAAATACCTCCTTATTGTTATGATTGACAACATTCCCATCTGGATACCTGGAAATGTGTTCTAAATGTTGCTGAACGTATTCCTTTCCCAATTCAGCCAGAGTTCTGCCGTCTGAGTGTTTTGCGTCCGTCCCGGCAGAAAAAAGCCAAACCAGACGAGAAGATGGCCAGGCCGAATGGTCAAAGTGCCAAATGCTGTTAATTCTTTCCTTGGAGTTGGGACCGATTTCCGTCCAGACACCCAATGACTCTTGCACATCATTGGCCAAAGGAAAAAGAACCACTACAATTTTCTTTTTCAACTCAGTTCTCCCTAATCTTCACCGCCTACCACAGGCAGTTTCTACTGTATAGAGAACTACAAAACAACTAATTTGTCAAGAGTTTAGCGACCTCCGTCACCGGACCAGCGCCCATTACCACCACCACTTCATCAAGACCGACAGACTCTTTAATAAACTCCGCGCTGGCCTCTGGTGTTTCAAAAAACTTCGTCTCTGTTCCCCTTTTTTCAATCGCTTCTACCAATTGCAGACTAGTCACTCCGCTGATGTTTTCTTCCCTAGCACCATAAATCGGCAGCATAATAATTTTGTCTGCCTTGGCTAACTCGGTCACAAAATCATTAAATAATTCATGAGTCCTAGAGTAGGTATGTGATTGAAAAACCACCGTGAGTTTTTTATCTGGATATTTCTCTCGTACGCCCGCAATAGTAGCTCTAATCTCGGTTGGATGGTGAGCGTAATCATCATAAATAGGTACGCGCCCACCAGCCACAGGAATAATGTCTCCTTTGTATTCGAAGCGACGTCCGATGCCGGCGAAGTTCTCGAGAGCGGTATTGATGACGGATTGTTCGATGCCCAGGAACGCGGCGGTGGCGCTAGCCGCCGCCGCGTTTAGTCGATTATGGATACCCGGCTGGTGTAGAGGTAACAGCAGATCAAAGGACTGTTGGTAGTCAATGATTTTGGCTTTTACACCGACTAAAGCCGGAACAATATTTTTATCAGCCGTCCGAGTAACAATCGCTCCTTCCTCTGATACATAACTGGCCAATTCGGCAAAGGCACTTTGGACATCCGCTAAATCCTTATAGTAATCGACGTGTTCGAATTCGATATTGGTAATAACCAGTACATCGGGACGCAAACTCATAAAGTCGCGCTTGTACTCACACGCCTCAACAATCGCGTACTTACTCTTCCCCGCCCGGAAATTGCTTTTGGTTTTGGCTCGTATCGCCCCCACGATAGCGGTTGGATCATAGCCCGCTTCCTCTAAAATATCAATCAGCATGGCGGTAGTAGTTGACTTACCATGTGTACCAGACACCGCTATCAAATAATATTCGTTCGCCACTAAAGCTAGGGCAGCAAAATAATTCATCATCGGTACCCCAAGCGCTCGCGCCGCCACTATCTCCGGATGATCTTTACTCATCGCTTCGGTATACACCACCATGTCAATCACTTGGGGGTCGGACCCCCAAGTGAGGTTTTCGGCAGTTTGGGTCGGGAAAATTTTCGCCCCTTCTTTCTCCAGTACGTCTGTAATCGCTGAGGCCATCCTGTCTGACCCACTCACCGATTTCCCTTCATGCAAGAAAAACCGCGCCAAGGCACTCATGCCAATTCCGCCGATACCGATGAAGTGAATGTGTTTCTTCATGTCAATGATTATAGCATATATGCTATATATAACATCAACTAATTTTTTTGAGGGTGGGCTAAGTCCCCCTCAAATACTGATATTGAAAACTTGGATAATTTTCTCAACACTTGGCGAAGCATCACTGGGTAGGTTGTCTAAGGAAAACCAGCCGTATTCAACTATTTCGGCATTATCAATCTTCACGGTGTCATCTGCTACAAAACCGTAAAAACACTGCACCGTGTCATTTTTATACTCAATCACCTGCTTGTACTCATAGAAATATGTTAAACCGCTAACTACCACGCCGGTTTCTTCTAATAATTCTCGAGTAGCGGCAGCGGCAAATGTCTCGCGTTGTTTTACTCCCCCGCCTGGTATTGTCCACTTCCGATGTGAATAGGAAGGACGAACTAAAAGAACTTTGTCATCGCATATAACTAAACACTTTGATCCCCGGGTAATTGGTCGTCTAAGAAACCACCAAAGCACTTGTAGCTCATGACCATAGCGTACGCATAGTTGTTTAATCTTTTGTGTCAACATGTTTTGTCACAAGCTTCATAAACTCATCATTGCGTTCATACTCATTTTTGTATTGGCCGAAGGAGGCAAAGGCGGGTGAGAAGAGGATGATGTCGCCTTGGGTGGCTACGCTATGCGCCGCCGTGACCGCCCCCGCCAAATCCCCCATCACCGACACGCTCATCTCCCCTCCGTGTAGATAGCCTAGTAAATTGTCAGTACCTGTCCCTGGTATCAAAAACACCTGCTTGCAGTGCTGTGTGATGGCGTACGCCAATCCTGTAACATCAATATTTTTGTCAGCCCCACCAGCAATCAAGATAATGTTTTTGTTACCCATATCAAGCGCCTCAAGGGCCACTGTTGTCGCCTGAGGAGTAGTGGCGTTGTTGTCGTTATAAATACGCACCCCTTCTTCGGTAGTCGCTACCAGCTGCAAACGGCCTTCAACACCCGGGAAAGTCGCTAGCCCTTCAAAAATTTCTTCATCAGTAAGCCCGGTGGCTTTAAGCGCCTCATAGGCCAAAGCGGCGTTGAGGCGATTGTGTTCGCCCGGCATGGAAAGCAACATGTCTTCTGGCAATACCGACACATCAGCCAACACCACTTCTTGTCCTAAGGTCACACCTTTAAGTCTTTGGGCTCGCGCAAATACTTCGGGAGTGGTGATAAGAACACCACTCTCCTCTTGATGCAAGAAAATTTGCGCCTTATCATTGAAATATAATTCCATCGCCTCTTCCCTGGTTTTGCCACCACGTTCATAATAATTCAAATGATCTTCCATGAAGTTGGTGAAAACGGCTATATGGGGTGAGATACCAGCCCAACCAAATCCCTGGAGTTGCCAGGAGTCCAGCTCCATCACACATAACGAATCTTCTTTCACTTCTTTCAAGAGTTGCAAATTAGAAACACCACGGACATTTCCACCCAACAGAATTGGCTCGCCGGTTATGAATGACAGAATGTGATGAATCATGTGAGTGACCGTGCTTTTGCCCCTGGTGCCAGTTACACCAATGATGGGAATTTTTGATAGTTCAGCCAAAAGGGCAGCACTTTGTTTGAGAGGTGTTCCCACTTCACGGGCGGTGGCCAAAAAAGGAGAATCAAGTGGTACACCGGCCGCCACTAAAATAAGATCACGATTTCTAAAATCTTCGTAGCAATGTTCACCCAGAACAAATTTAATATTTGAATATGATTGCAATTGTACTATTGATGATTCTAATTCAACAGCGGTTTTTAGGTCGGTGACAATCACTTCAGCCGCGCCAGCTTCGGCAATGTACGAGGCATCCCCCACGCCACGCCCTAAGAGTCCCAGTCCCATCACGGTCACTCGCTTCCCCTTAAAATAATCTGGAAAATTCATCCCCATATAATATGCAAAATAATGATTTAATGCCAGCACTTTTGCTATACTCAATTTATGTCAAAATTATCTCTTGAGAAACAGCGAGTTTTCCCCTACCTAGCTTGGATAGCGGTTTTCATGTTTTCATTATTCGTTTATAGTATTACCCTGGAATTAAAAAAGACAACTTCTGATTTAGAGATTAGGTCAGCAAAACTTGAAGCCAACGTTAAACAGGATGTTTTGGATGTACAATTCCCAAATTAATCAGCTACTTAGCCACCCCCTTACATTTTCACAATTTATTTGCTATAGTAGCGAACACAAAACGAGGTCTGACTTCGTAAGGTAAAACCCTCAGTGCGCGCTTAGCTCAGTTGGTAGAGCATTCGACTGATACTCGAAAGGTCCTAGGTTCGAACCCTAGAGCGCGCACTGAGGGTTTTATTGTGTGCGCGAGCTGAAAAGTTTGAACTGCTTCAAACTTTTCCCGATTTCGACTGAAAGGGGAAAAATACTGATGTGAGTTTACGAACGAAGTATTAGGGAGTTGGTAGAGTGAGGTTGGGACGGGACCCAACCGCAAGACCTTGAGCACTGATGTGCGAAAGGTGGGCTTCAAATAGGAGTATGGACAAGGACTACCACCAAACGTCATTGTGAGAAATGGAGCGAAAGCGGAATGACGTGGCAATCCAGTGCGACGACGTGGATTGCTTCACTATCGTTCGCAAAGACGAACAATGACGACGACGTGTATTGCCACGTTACGGCTTGCAAAGACGAGTTGGGATATATAGCAAAGGCCCGCACGGATTTGCGGGCCACAACCAGCATCTTTCAGCCATAAATAATCGCCAAAGCGATTTCGCCGATGATAATAATCGATGACAGCGTGCCAAACAAAAGCAATACCACATGGGCAACCGATTGGTCTTCCCAATCATCGACACCATCTGACCACTGTTTTATGGTGGTCCATACTGTAATCAAAATTTTTTTCACTATCCTTCTCCTTATTGACCACATTCTCTCTGGAATGTTGGTCGTTTCTGGTGACACGATTGAACACCACTGTTTTATACAATAGCATATTATTACTCTTTTGTCAATTGTCTATATATATCATTCTGATTGATTTAGTACTGTATTATGTAGTGATATGTTTTATATTTTGTTACTAATTACTTTTCTGCTACCACAAATTTCTTTGGGAGCTGACACTACTGGTTCATTGCAAAGTCTGTTATCAGGGATTGGTGGTTTTATAAATAGTGTCCTCATTCCCTTTATTCTTGGTATTGCTTTTTTGATTTTTGTCGTTAATGTCGTTCGATTCTTTATTATCGGTAGCCATGATCCTGAAGGACAAAAAAATGCCCGCTATTTGGCACTATATAGTATTGGCGCCTTCGTATTTATTCTGACATTTTGGGGTATTGTGAATTTTTTAATTAATGGTATCGGGTTTAATAATAAACCCTGTTCTAATGACACTACCTCTGACTATATCACTTCAGATTTGGCCCCTTGTACATCTATTGTACCGCCTTCAAGACCGCCATCATCTGTACCACCTTCAGTTGTTGATACGGCACCGACACTTATACCACCTTCTCCAGTCATTGATGCACCACCAACATTACCTTCAGCTGATACCCCACCGACAATGACACCACCGCCATCGTTATGAACAACGCCAACGCCTAATACCCCAGACTTTACTCCCGTAGCTACTTTAGAGCAATCTATTCGTACCTCCGTTAGTCAATATGTAAACAACGAAATGGAGATCGATTTTGGTGCTAATACTGATATTATAAAAGACAATTTACTGGCTGATTTTGCCTCAGCCCCCGACAACAGTGTGTCCACCGTTGAAACAGCTAAAGCCATTAATCGATTTGTTAAGTTAGGCGTTTTACCAGAATCAACCCTGACGGACTATCTGTCTGTCCTTGGTACATATAATGAACAACTGGGATTAGATGACACCGGATTAGCTACTGCAGTACAAAATTTAGCTGTACCGATGCCAAACACACTAAAACTACAAATGAACTCAACCAGGAACGACGTCATAGATACTTTATATGATTGGGACTCCAGAAATACTCCGGAGTTACTAGCTAGTGAGCTTTTTGACAACAGTCTTACGACTGATACACGTCTAGAAAACTTTAGGCAATATTACACTGAAGGTGACCTATATGACAGATTTGTTCATGACCTTAATGCTGAAAAAATCTTTGCTGGTGAGTTTGATTTTTTTGAGTAAACAGAAAGTTTCTATACTCCGATTTGGTTGAGTAACGAAAACAGCCGGGAATTTCTTTCAGAAATTCCCGGCTGTTTTCAAAATAGATATTGAAATTTTATAGACTAGCACTATGTTGTATGACTACATGGATTGCCACGCTCCGCTCGCAATGACAGAACCGTTACAACCTCACTTAGCATCACTCTCTTTTGTCTTATCCTTTTAGGTCTTGGTCTTTCCCAAGTGTCTGATACTAGATTTGGGACGAATAAGTATCATCGTCCATTGTGTGCTCAATTGATACACACAATATCGACCAATTAGCCGTTATTTGAGAATTTGTTACCAAACCTCAACGACGTGTCCAATTGGAATTAATCCACGACCAGCTTCCGCTAGCCGTGCCTTGTTACGACTTAGTCCTTGTTATCGAGCTTACCGTAAGACCACGCGAGGTGGTATTTCGGGCACTCCCGACTCCCCTGACTTGACGGGCGGATTGCAATAAGTAAGGTTATACTTTTGCGTTCCCACGTAG
>Ga0210041_1002638_pt1 | contig 14847 bp, 14 predicted proteins | sample CryGeymeta201503_FD_183973 | JGI IMG/M metagenome (GOLD analysis project Ga0210041, IMG submission 183973) | Groundwater microbial communities from Crystal Geyser aquifers in Utah, USA - Crystal Geyser metaG 2015-03 (SPAdes) (version 2) | ecosystem: Environmental > Aquatic > Deep subsurface >... | reverse complement strand
ATGAGAGTGACATTGAGAGGCGTAGAAGCATTGCATGATGGAAAACTAATTAAAAGATGGAAATATTGGAAACATGTTCTAAATATTGCTGTTGATTATAGCCTTGAAAAACACTTGTTATAGTACATATAAGTGGTGGCTACATCTATATAAAACTTATGGAGCTTTTTTAAAAGCTACCGCTGTACTTAGACTAATGAGCCACCTCTTTTATATTAAATTTTTCATAAATAAATTTAAAATACAAATATAAATTTAAAACAAAAAATTTTAAAAGTTATAAATTTTATAATCAAAAATATTTTTATTGAAATTTTTATTTAATCTTCAAAATTCAATTGATAATTTACAAAAATATAAATGGCCTACTTTTATATGGCACACAACCAATCAACTGAAATTGAAGGTCAAAAAAAACAAATATATAATTATCCCAATTTTAGTTATCCCAATTTTAGTGGGTCAGCACCAAAATTTATTTATTTTGTTTAACCTGCATTACATTTTAAATATCCTGTTCCCCTCGTATGCCTCTTTTCTTTGTTCCGCTTCTAATATTTCCTTTTCCTGCTTCATTATTTCCTTTTCCTGCTTCATTCTTTCTTCGTTATGTTTTGCCTCATTTATCAACTGAATTAAAATTTTCTCCTTTAAATCGGAAATTATTGACATAAGATTTACTGCTGCATCATACGCATTGGTTCTGTTGCTGAAATAATTATGAATTTCCTGGTCAGCAATATTCTTTGTAGACATATAGTGATAATGATCGCTTGTAAGCAAATATCTCCATATTTTTTTAAATTTTATCTTTGCCGCTTCATCTGAAATTTTCTCAATTAAATAAGCAATGCGCTGAACCTCTGAAAAGCACAGCTGCTGATTATGATTTCCAAGCCATGCGCTGTGATCCCGTTCGGTGTCTGCCCATGAAATCGTTTTATCCCACGGAACATCAATTAAATTACCTTCTCCCACATCTGTGTTTTTATATCTTTCAATTGCCTCATAGGGAGTTAAAAAATCCAGATTTTCATGTTTCAAAATTTCATCAGGCAAAAATTTCAGAAATTCAAATATACCTGTTTCTGCCCACCGGTGCTCGCCGAATGTCTCATAGTCCATATATAAATTTATAACATCTCCCTGACAACCGGAAAGCCATTTTGCATATTTGTCAGCTGTCAAAGGAAATTCGTTCCAGCTCCTCCATGAAAATCTGAAGGCAATATCGTCGCTTAGTTTATAATTCTTTAGTAATACAACAAGGTTTGATTTGTCTGATTTCTCTGACTTTGCACGATAAATAAAATTCGGACTTCGCCCATTCAATATTCTTTCAATGCCTTCGGTAAAAATTCCCTTATAGCCCAAATTTTCAACCTCTTTTGCGATTTCGTTATTGTAAAGCAGTTCGGTATTTCTGAACACCTTCGGGGAAAAATTTAAAATTTCCTTCATGGCCTTTCTGTGTTCTATTACTTCTTCTCTAAACTCGCTTTTATCGGCAAAAAGTCCTGCCAAACTGTGATAATATGTTTCATCAAGAAATTCAACACAACCGCTTTCTGCCATCTGTTTAAATGTATCAATCAATACGGGTTCATATTTTTCACATTGTTCAAGCCATGTTCCGGTTATTGAAAACGCAATTTTAAATTTTTTATTCTGATTCTTAAATTTATCTGCCAAACCAAGCAAAATTTTATTTGTTGGCCAGTAACACTTCTTTGCTACCTTTTCAAAAATCTTCCTGTTTTCATCGTCGTCGTAATAAAATTTCTCCATATTTTCAACTTTTTCATTCCGGACGCTGTCAGGCCAAAACCATTTTAACCGTCTCGGCTGATGAACTTCAAAACAAAACACAATTGATGCCATTTTAAATTTTTATGAAATTATTTTTAATTAAGTATAAATCTAATTTTATTTACTTTATAAATTTATATTTTTTTAATATGTTCGTTATAAAATTTGGCGGAAGTTTAAGCAAAAATCCAAAGGCAATAAGGAAAATCTTTGAAATTCTGGAAGAAATATCTTTGAATCATAAATTTATCATTCTTCCTGGGGGAGGGGAATTTGCTGACCTTGTTTTGAAATATTATGAAAGCCATAATTTAAATTTAAAAATTTCTCATAATGCGTGTATTCTGGCGATGGATATTGTTGGCATGCTTCTGTCAAACTTTACAAAAATCAAGACAAGTTATGAATTAAAAGAAAATACAATATTTCTGCCATCCCGCCTGCTGAGTGATAGCGGGATGGAAATTTCAAATGAAATTACTTCTGATAGCATAGCAGTTTATATTGCCAGTAAAGTTAATGCGGAAACTATAATTCTGCTTAAAAGCGTTGACGGAATTTTTGTTGACAAGGACTTATACAATGAAATTTCAGCAAAAGAACTTGAAAAAATCAAGAGCAACGTTATTGATTTTGCTTTCCTAAAATTTATTCAAAGGTACAAAAAAACAGCATACATTATTAACGGAAATTTTCCGGAACGACTAAAGAATTTTATTGAAAAAAAGGAGGGAATTCACACAAAAATTTATTTTTAAAATTTCATCATATAGTCTCTACCACAATTTCGGATACACATCTCTTTCCATTATTACTCTGTCTATGTCCACAATTTCACCTTTATCCATTTTCTCAATTTCTTCCGATGTTCTTAACGACTTGCCTATTGCAACAAGTTCGTTCTTTAAAGACATTATTGCTATGGTATCATTTTGTTTAATGCCTTTTTCAAACCGGGCAATTCCTGGAATCTTTAAGTTAGCACCATAGCAAACAGCATTAACCGCAGAATCCTTTACCCATATTTTCTTAACCCCGTCGCAGACCTCTTCAACAGGATGGATAATATTTCTTAAATATTTTTCATCTCCGGTTTCTTTCCATATTTCAAAAGCGTCCTTTAGGTCCTGTAAATACACGCAGGAATTCTCATCAAAAATTCCTGACCTTGTCCTTCTCAGATCAGCCATTACTGCATTCATCCCAAGCATTAATCCGATATCCTTGCACAAAACCCTTATATAAGTCCCGGCTTCGCATCCGACTCTGAACAATACATTTATTCTGTCTTCATCCATCTCCAGAAATTTCATAAAATACACAGTTCTGTTTCTGATTCTTCTGGAAACAGCAGATTCCAACGGCGGCTTTTGGTAAATTTCTCCTGTAAAATATTCAAATAAACGCTCTATCTTTTTCTTTTCTATGGGCCTGCTAAAATTTATTATGCCTACATACTCTTTATTTACAGAAGCAATAACCCGCTCTACTTTTGTTGAATTCTGGGGCAGGATTGTAAGTATTCCTGTTACATTTGGATCCAGTGTTCCGCCGTGTCCAACCTTTTTTAAGCCCAGCATCTGTTTAACCCAATATGAAATCTGGTGTGAAGTTGGCCCCTTTACCTTGTCTATATTTATAATTCCATAAATTATGTAGTCCGAAATCTTTCTGTTCTCCGGCTCACATCCGTATCTTGGGTCCGTTTCACATTCATGTTTTACTATGATGTCCTCTTCTTTTACGCTAAATTTCATTTGAATTAAAATTAAATTAAAAAATCATACTTATAAAAATCAATTACAAAAGTTTTAAATTTTTGGTTATTTTGTCTATTTTTTGTTCTTCATCTGGGCCTATTCCTACACAAGTAATTGTACCGGGCGGAATTTCTGTTAAGCCAGCATCCTGAATCAGTGATGTTGCTATGGATGATGTCCTACTTCTTTCATAAATTTCAAGCAAATCATTAATATTCTCACACTTCACGACAACCTTTTTCTGTCCTTCTGCCATCCATTGTTTCTTAAATTTTGAAATTTCTGCTGATGAGACCGCAGCATGTGCTACCTGTGCAGCAAGTTTGCCTTTGCCTAGTTTTTTTAAGTCACTTCTGACAATAATAACTTGTTTTAACATTTTTATATGTGTTTTTATACCTTATTTTCCATACCATATAGTGCGATTTAAATAAATGCTGAAACAGGTAATCGTTGTCCGAAGCAACTGTTTCCATACCAAGTAAGATTCAAACCTTTAAAAGATCTCTCATAAATTAATTATCCTGTTTGTTTCCATACCAAGTGAGATTCAAACCTTTAAAAGACCTCTCATAAATTAATTATCCTGTTTGTTTCCATACCAAGTGAGATTCAAATTCTATATTCTAAAATTTTATTCCACAACAATCTCAACATCTGTATGTAATAAATTTGAAACAATCTTTTTTATAGAATGTAGATCCATCTTTAACTTATCCACATCATTCTTGTTTATTGTAATCTTTTTCATAATACCTCCATCAGCTTTGTACAACCTGCTCGTAGATACAATATTTGCAGGAGATATTAAAGTATGTATCATTTCTTCTGCTGAACTCGCTCCCATAATCTTTATATGCATTCCGATTGATTCCTCCATTTTTCTTAAATTTTCTCCTCCTGGACCAATGATTTTACCTATGTCTGCTTTTTGCGATAATACAACTACAAAATCACCCACATCAACCGCCTTTTCAAATCCAAGATCTCCCTTTCCAAAATCATATATCATCTGGGCAATTTTCACATCCATTTCCGAAATTTCCTCATTCTTTAACTTCGTTTCACACGATGCACACAAGGTCCTTGTTTTTGCACATATATTACATATTGGCAACATTTTTGTTTTACTTTTACCTTTACTTTATCTGAATTTATTAAATTTTATTAAATTTTATAAAAATATAATTAGAAACAAGAATAAAAATAAAAAACAATGAATGCAAAAATTTTACTTGTCTTTGGAATCATATTTTGTCTTTTTCCGGCTGCTTACGGGGAAAATTTTTCAAAAATAATAATTATAACACCAGATGAACTGAACAGTCAGGCACAGGAATTGGGTAAATTTTACAACCAGAATATTCCTACTGAAATTTACAAAATCAGCGACTTTGAAAATTTTTTAGAATTGGATGTGGGCTTTATGGGCTACAACGATGATTCGTTGTGTGCGTGGGAACAGGTGAAAAATTATGAACACACAGGAAAATTTAACTATACTTTGGCAAAGAAGATAAGGAAATTTTTGAGTCAGCAGAATTCATCTTATGTTATTTTGTTTGGCAATACAACGGCAATTCCTCCAAGTTATTATTATTTTGATAAATATTATTATGACCCGACTGATAAATATAATCTCTGGGTTCCCACTGACTTATTTTATGCTGTCTTTGATGAAGAAAATTTAACGATGAAGCATGCAGCTGGAAGGATTCTTGTCAGTAATGAACAGGATGCATCGGCTATGGTTGAAAAGATAAAAAATTATAATAAAACAATTTCAAAGATTGGTCTGTTCGGGGGAAAAATTTTTAATGGTGATGATGAATATATGGATGAAATTTCCGCATTACACACTCTGCAGAATTTAAATTTAAATTATACTAAATTTTTTGAAACAGACGGGAATTTTACATCATCCAAATTAGCAGATGCATTAAAAAATTATGATTTGGTTTTTCACTTTGGGCATGGAAGCGGTGTTTCTGCCTGTTTTTCAAATAAATGTGTGTGGGGAAATTTAAACACAAATTCTTCTGCAATTTTTGTTTCGGTTGCTTGTATGAACGGTGCTTATGATTCAGCAACAATTCCAATTTGGGATTATTTTTCTAAAAGTTTTGCAGAAAATTTATTGAAGAATGATTCCATTACTTATGTAGGGGGAAGCAGGGTAAATTATGGTGCTGCGAGAATAACTTTGAATAATGGTTCCGCAGATAATTATGATGTTGGAGATATGAATGAAATTTTAGAGTATTTTATGACCTCAAAGAAGAATACAACAGGAGAAGCATATATAGATGCGTTTGAAAGAATGAAAAATGACGGACTAGATAAGTATAGATTAAGGACAATTATGGAATTTGTACTGCTCGGAAGTCCTTTGCTGAAATTTAAAAAAAACAATTTCCATTTCACAAAAGAAAATTTAACCATTAATATCAGCAAAAATTCAAGAAAAACGATTGGCTCAAATTACTACGGAATTGATGGAACATTGCCTGTATTTTATATCAATGATACAGTTAATATAAGTTGTTTGTCATCACTGAATGAAGATGCTTTTATTAAGGTTATTTATACTATTAATTCAAATACAATTATAGGTGGAGCAAATTTATTAAATTTCTCACCGGATACAAAAGGACTATATCTGATTAAATGCACAAACAGAGATGAAAAAAGATTTTACTTCAAGGTTGAGAATAATGTAACTTATGTGTCAATTATTGACGCCATGGCAGGGTATCATACTCCTGACAACAATAACAATTCGCTTTATGATTCCTTTAATGTATGGGTTAAGGTTAATGTAACGGAAAGCGGAACTTATACTGTTTCAGGAAAAATAGATGTTGCAGGAGCATATATTGCCTCAGCTTCAAATACAACTTACCTTACAAAAGGCGTTAATGGTGTTGTGCTATGTTTTGACGGAAAGAATATAAGAAGCAGCAAAAAAGATGGAAATTTTAATATCAATGTTGAAATTTATAAAGACAATGACAGACAGGATAAAGCTACGAAATGTTGCAGCCCTTATTACAAATATACTGACTTTGAATCATCAGCATCTTCTTTTATAAAATTTTCAGATATTTACGAATACGGCGTTAATGTTACGGTTGACATAACAAAAAACGGAACATACACAATAAACGGAGATGTTTACTGCAATAAAAGCAATGTTGAGGATGTTTATTATGAGAAAAATTTAACAGAAGGAATTAACGAAATTTCAATATTCTTTAACAAATCCGCTGTGGCAGGCAAATGTGCCTTCGGAGGAACGAAATTTTCATTTAAAAATGTCACCTTACGATTTAATAATTCAAACCATAATGATGATTTTAGATGCGTAGCATTAACAACTACATATCCTGAATTAAGTTATGGAAACTGCTGTTGTGATTCGTGTGAAAAATGTGCAAAGAAACTCGTCGATGCGAATTGTAATGAAATAAATTTAACCTTTGATATAAATTTTGCTGATGGAACATGTATCAATCTGGTAAATTCAGCAAATAAGTCCTTTGATTGTAACAAGCACAAAATAAAAGGGTTTTTTGGATATAACTATGGAATAAATTTAAAAAATTCACAGAATATTACTATAAGGAATTGCGCAATTACAAATTTCTTTGAGGGAATCAAAATAGATAATGCAAATAACATTTACCTGTTCAACAACAGCATAAGTTCAAACAGGGATAATGGAATAAATTTAAAAAATTCACAGAATATTACTATAAGGAATTGCGCAATTACAAATTTCTTTGAGGGAATCAAAATAGATAATGCAAATAACATTTACCTGTTCAACAACAGCATAAGTTCAAACAGGGATAATGGAATTTACATTAAGAATTCTGCATGCCTATTTGTTGCAAATAATTCTGTATTTTCAAATAAATGGCACGGTGTATCTCTGGACAATTTATCAAACAGCACAATAGCGGGAAATTTCATAAATTTAAATAAAAATGTCGGGATATATGTCTATGGCTCTTTATTGGATATAACGAACAACACAATATTAAATAACTATATGGGAATTATTTCGTATTATTCAAATTTAACTATAAATGCAAACACAATTCGCAAAAACAAAAATTTTGATATTTATTCTGTTAATTGGCTTTTGTCTTATGGCGATAATAACACTTGTGATAAGTACGACGGATGGAAAGATAACAGCACAGATAAAGGGTGTGTAACGAAATGCAGATATCCTGAAGATATTTTTGATGTTGTTGAAATGCTTGAATATTTAAGCGGAGAGAAAGGTTATGGTGAAATTGGTGTTTGCGTTGATGCCAATAATGATGGATTTGAAAATTTATCTGATGCATTGGAAATCATAACAAAAATTATGAGAGAATATTAATTTTGGGATTCTGAATCCAAAATATTCTTTACAAATTCTTTACAAATTGCATAGATAATTTCAATCTCAATTGTAGAAATTTCAGAATTTTTATACTTGTCAAAGTATAGTGAAAATTTCAACTTTTGATTATTTATTTTGAACATCAATATTACATATTATGATTTGAAGAATAAATATGGACAAAAACAATATTATCAAAAGATGTCAAAATGACTATAAAAATATAAATATCTCTCTATTAAAAATATAAGCCATTCCTATTAATTGACGACTATTTTTTATGATGAGTTGGAAATATGGATTAAATGATGCGTCTAAATTTTTAAATTCAATAAACAACAATGTTATCAGTTAGCCCATCTTTTTCCAAGATACAAAGCAATTTCAAATAGGACAACAAGCGGAACGAACAGGATGATATCTGACGCAAGAGTAGGGTCAGGTGTCAGAACCATTATTACTATCAAAAGTCCTGCATAAATATATTTTCTTCTTGATGCAATTGTATCTGGATTTAAAATTTTTGCTTTTATTAAAAAAAATAAGAATACCGGACTTACGAAAACAAAGCCGGTTCCCAAAAGCATTGCCATAACTATAAAAACAAAATTATCAATGGAGATTAAAGGCAGAACTCCAAGCATACCGACAAAGAACATAAGAATCTTAAAAGTTATAGGTAAAATTGCATAGTAGGCAATTACAATTCCAAAAATAAATAGTCCTATGGAAGAAATAAAAAATTTTATAAAAAATTTTCTTTCCTTTCTGTAAAGTGCTGGCTTTAAAAATTCATAAATTTCATATATGATGAGCGGAAAACAAAGAACAATGGCGATTGTGATGGAAAGCAAAAAATAGACCTCAACCAAACTTGTCCACGAGCCGGCAATCAGCGAAACACCTTCCGGAAGAATATCTTTTTCTATTTTTTTTAACAAAGAGGAGGTAAAGGTATTGTACAAATAACCGCTGTAATTGTTGTCTGAAAAAGCTGCATTTTGGGTTAAATTTAAATCTGTCTCGTCAAAAAACGGAAAAAAGGAAGATGGAATGAGCATAACAAAAACAGAAACAATGACAATGGATATGAGAATTATTTTAAGGCGATGCAAAAGTTCTTGTAAATGACTTAATGTCGGCTCTTTTTTTTCTACATCTTCCACATTTTCAGCCATTGTGCAGATACTTCATTTAATTTTCAAATTTATGTGCATCTTTTTTCGCTGTCTCTGAAGTGCTTTTAGATGCCTCCTTATTTGATTCTTCTTTTTCTTTATTTTTTTCCTCTCCTTCTTCTCCTTTTATTCCTTTTTCAAATTCTCTTTTTGCTTTTCCTAACGACTTTGCTAATTCGGGAAGTTTTGCCGCTCCAAAAAGCAAAAGAATAATCAACAATATAATTAATAATTCTTGCATGCCCAAACCAAACATTTTAAATTTTTGATTTTTAATTGTTTTATTTTAAATTTATTATTAACAATTAATTTTATTTTAAATTTCGTATAATAAGCTGCGGTAGAAACAAACCCGGATAAATTTATTTTACCTTTATTTATCTTTATTCATTTCTACATTTAATAATTTAAATTTTTCCTAAATATTATTTTATTTTTTTACTATTTTATTTTAAATTATTTTTTTTTATTTTTTTACATTTTTAATTTCTATCGGGTCGGACAGGTCTTCCGCCATACACAATCTCGATATATCAGCGATATTCCGCAGAGGAATTCGCACATTGCGATTAGTGTTTATGAGGGCGGTTTCTCACTTTAAATAAAGAGATAGTCTGAAAAGACTTCTCAAAAAATTTAGAGATCCTGCCGACCCTTCCGATGATATTTTTTGTTTTAAATTTATTAAATTTTTTGTTTTAAATTTATTAAATTTATATTTGTATTTTAAATTTATTTATGAAAAATTTAATATAAAAGAGGTGGCTCATCAGTCTAAGTACAGCGGTAGCTTTTAAAAAAGCTCCATAAAATTTATATAGATGTAGCCACCACTTATACACAGATTATTACACAAGAATACGATCTACTTTATAGGTAGGTTATTATAGCAGTCTAATTAATAATTCACAAGAATAAAAGTGGCCTACTTTCATATGCTACATAACCATTATTAATCAGGAAAATAAAATAAAAATTTATTTTTCAAGATTTCAATGATACCTTCATTAAATCGTCCGTTATATATTATGATAAATTACAACAGAGATACTGACTTTGTAAATGAAAAAATAAATTTCAAAAGATCAAGCATTGTAATTTTGAAGAGTTCAGAAGACAAATACAATGTAAAGACACATAGAATTGCTGAAGGAATGGAAAAGTATGGATGGGAAATCAGAAATACGAGTCATACACAAAAGAAAAATCCTTTAAAAAGAAGGGTCGCAAAAATTATGCTGTTAATTTCATAATTTATGATAAATCCGTTATATGTAACTATAAACAACCATATTGAGACCAAGTATGTAAGAGAGAGGATAAAAATTCATCAACCTTACAGCATAATATTAAAAAGTGCCATGCAGTCATTAAATGTCAAAACATATCGTATCGCGAATGAATTAAAATATATGGGTTGGACTGTTTATGATTCCAACAATAAGATTAAAAAGAAAAATCCGTTAAAAAAAGGTATAGCAAAAGTTATACTAATAAAATCACGCTAACAAATTACTCTGTGATTAAAAAGGAGAGTGAGAAATAAATTTAATAAGTGGACAGATGTACACGTAGGAAGTCCTTTTATAGGTAAGATGTACATTATGAATGAAACGCCCTCCCTGAAACGGGAAAATTAAATAAAAAAAGTTAACATAAAACACAATGGACTTTAAAACAGTAATATTGGCAATGCTGGTTGGAATAGCAATAGTTGGTTTTATGACAGGAGTAAGTGCGTACACTTTTACAGCTACATGTTCGCATCCGTCTCTCGGCACAGTGGGATATAACCAAGTAAGCGGTGGCGGTGATGATTATGTTAGTTGTAGTATAAAAAAGCAACAAAGCTCATACACATGGAATTGGAACAAAGATTCAAACATATACCCTTCAGGCAGCGGAAGTTTCTATAGCACAACACTACAAGTAAGTGCTTATGCTTACAACAGTGGAGCGGTAGACACACCAAAGTGTAGCAGTTGTAGTAAAAATACATGGCTTGGGGAAGCACTCAGCGGGAAAGTTTGGTATGGAGATTTTGGTGCATGGACATTATGTGCGGACAATTAATTGAAACACCTACAAGGTAACTGAATATAAAGCGATTTTTCCCTTTTTTGTTTTTTTATTTTAAGTTTACCAAGAAATTAAAAATTATAAAAATGACAAATATTAAAAATTATAAAACATTGGTAGGAATATTTTTGATTGTTGTTGTGATTGGTACTGCTTTAATAATAGTACACCTATATTCAATTACAGAAAAGTTCAATAATGAATCTATGAAAGAAAATACTACTAATGAAAATATGTATGAGAATTACACAGAGGCAAATGTAAAAACTCCTGAAGAAGCAAAAAAATGGATAAAAGAAGCAAAAAAAAGAAAAAATATAACCTTTACATCAAGCGAAACATCAACATTAGAAAATGTTCCATTAACATCAAAACCAGCATTTAAAGTTGATGAAAAATATATGTATAAAATTAAAACCCCTGCATCACCTATGCGACCTATTGAATATGCTAAGTCAGGTATTATTATAGAAGATTATATATATTACAATGTTACATTTAGCGTTGACAAAATAGAAAGAATAAATAAATCAGATTTTTATGTTCTTATTACAGAAGGTTCTGGAAAAGTAATTATGGGATATGCATATAGGGAAGGAAAAGCATCTACTCTTTCAACAACGCCCATTCCTACTTTAAAATGGTATATAAATACAGAAAATGGGAAAAAATTCAACGAAGAGATGGAAGAAATAACGGATTATTATTCTTCAATAAGTGCTATGCAATTATCTAAAACTTATATATCTTGGATGTTAAAATTATCAGATGGGTTGAAATGGACAATAAAAAAAGAAGAAAAAAGCACGGGGCTTGCAGGATGCGAATCTACGCCTAAAGGAATAAAGTGTAAACTAATAGATAATAAATATAGAGAATCTGTTAAAGAACAAAGCTATGAAGTTGAAGGTATTGAAAAAATTAATGGAAGAAAATGCTTTAAAGTCAATGTTAGAGAAAAATCATGTAAAAACGAAGAAGGATGTAAAGTATTAAAAAGAATGATATATTGGGTCGATGTGGAGAAAAGAATAACTGTAAAATATCAACAATGGTATGAAGGTCTTTTAGTAGTTGAAATTGAACTTATAGATTATCAAAAATAAAAAATGGATATTAAAATAATCGCAGGAATTTTATTGCTCACATTTGCCATTGGTTTTGTTTTTTTGAATACTGTACATCTTGAACATCCTGAAAATAAACAAAATTTGTCTTCAAATAATACAAAAAATACAACTGTTGTTAACAACCTTAACAGCAACATAATAAAAATTGAAGAAAATAAGAGTATTAATAAAACAGATATTTCACAAGAAAATTTTTCGGAAAATATATTCTCAAATTATTCTTATACTTTACCAAATGCCTCATGCAAAAAATATATATTTGTATATTCTTCCTATGCTTCCAAAGATTCTACCTTTTATCTTGAGAAAAATTTTACAATAACAACATATTTAAAAGGTATGGAAGAAAATGAGGGAAGAAAATACATTCTCGTTGAAAGCAAACCATCTCTCACCGAAGATTCCGAATTTCGCGAATCTTCATCTAATCATGCTTGCAAAATGTTTGAAAAATCACCCCAGAAATCAGAAATAGTAGACATGTATGGTGCACTAGAAGAAGCAATAACAAAAGAATATGTGGATATTGAAAGTGGAGAAATAAAAATAATTTCTATACCTCTTGGAACAATATATAAAATAGAAAATAATACAATTTATGAGAAAAAAGAATTTTTTCCAGAATCAAAAAGAATTTATGAGTACAATTTTACAGATTATACAAAAATAAATTCAACAACTGCTTTGGGAATACCTGACATGACCATATTCTTTCTTGATTTGTTAAATATCCATCCACTTTATGCTCCAGGATTCATAAATTTTGAAATACACAACCTTACGGAAAATATAAATATCAACGATATAAAAATAGAATGTAGCAAGGAGAAAACCGTTCCTGCAGAAGATTTTTGGGGCAGAACCGTGTATTTGTATAACTGCACAAAAACATTTACAGTCAATCACATAAGAAAAGCAGACGAAAAACCAATTATAAACGAAACTTATGTGGGAAGCGAGAATTTTGCTTCATCGGTAAGAGAACACATTAATGTAAATGAATATGGAGCGTTGCTACAAAACATGACTAAAAGATTAGAGTGGAAAGGAATAGAAAAGATAAACGGAAGAGAGGGATATAAGATAGAATACTTTATTAAAAGTAGCATATTTGACAGTAACAGAATTACATTATGGATAGATAAAAATGATAAAATTTTATTATGTATAAAATGGGATAATAGCATTATTAAACCATATGCAAATTATGATGCCGGATGGATGCCCGTGCGCAGTTATATGTTTGTGGATGAAATCAATAGCTGTTAATGCATCACAAATAAGATGATAAAACCAACCGATATTTTTTGCGTTTTTGTATTTGTTTTTTATAAAATGCGCAGTTACAAAATTTATTTACCACAACTTGTTGAGAATGTACCCTCTTTTGGGTAAGATTACCCTTTTGGGGGAATGGGTTGTTGTATTATCTATTATTAATCAGGAAAATAAAATAAAAATTTATTTTTCAAGATTTCAATGATACCTTCATTAAATCGTCCGTTATATATTATGATAAATTACAACAGAGATACTGACTTTGTAAATGAAAAAATAAATTTCAAAAGATCAAGCATTGTAATTTTGAAGAGTTCAGAAGACAAATACAATGTAAAGACACATAGAATTGCTGAAGGAATGGAAAAGTATGGATGGGAAATCAGAAATACGAGTCATACACAAAAGAAAAATCCTTTAAAAAGAAGGGTCGCAAAAATTATGCTGTTAATTTCATAATTTATGATAAATCCGTTATATGTAACTATAAACAACCATATTGAGACCAAGTATGTAAGAGAGAGGATAAAAATTCATCAACCTTACAGCATAATATTAAAAAGTGCCATGCAGTCATTAAATGTCAAAACATATCGTATCGCGAATGAATTAAAATATATGGGTTGGACTGTTTATGATTCCAACAATAAGATTAAAAAGAAAAATCCGTTAAAAAAAGGTATAGCAAAAGTTATACTAATAAAATCACGCTAACAAATTACTCTGTGATTAAAAAGGAGAGTGAGAAATAAATTTAATAAGTGGACAGATGTACACGTAGGAAGTCCTTTTATAGGTAAGATGTACATTATGAATGAAACGCCCTCCCTGAAACGGGAAAATTAAATAAAAAAAGTTAACATAAAACACAATGGACTTTAAAACAGTAATATTGGCAATGCTGGTTGGAATAGTAATAGTTGGAATGATGGTGAGTTCTGTGAGGGCATATACCTATGAGACAGCTTGTTGTGGACCGGCATCTAATGTAAAACTTTCTGACACTACGAGTTATGCTAGCAATTATGATTGGTCTACATGTCAACTGAATAAACAGAGCACACCTAACCAGTGGTGGGGATATAAGGACTCAACAAGTTGTAAGAGAATGCAACTCTTCTTATAAAAATCCTTCTGTTTTTTAAAATAAGTTTCTTGTCGTTCAAAAGTTTTATTTATTTAATGATATATATCTAATATATATTATTATGTAAGTA
>Ga0210041_1002599_pt1 | contig 14967 bp, 14 predicted proteins | sample CryGeymeta201503_FD_183973 | JGI IMG/M metagenome (GOLD analysis project Ga0210041, IMG submission 183973) | Groundwater microbial communities from Crystal Geyser aquifers in Utah, USA - Crystal Geyser metaG 2015-03 (SPAdes) (version 2) | ecosystem: Environmental > Aquatic > Deep subsurface >... | reverse complement strand
CAGGTGGCAACAGCGGCCCGATCAACTCCCACTCCGCATCCGACAAGTCTCCGCGACCCATGACTGCTCCTCAAAAAGCAGTCTTGAATCAGAACTCAGGGCAAATGGGAATCTCTTTTGTCAACACAGCCTAGATCATCTCATCCTCATCCAGTTCAGCCCTGGTCAACGCATCTTCGGGATTTCCGGCTGAAGACTTCGATGATTATGTGCGGCATCAAGGCGCCAGTCGACGCGAAATTCTATCGTCTGAACGTCCGCCTCCGGCGAGCCCAGCGTTCGGGCCTATTACCGACATTGGGTCGGTTTAAGACACGGCTGAATGCTGCGCCGCGCGCTGCCTCCAAGAACGTGTGATCATCAGACCGCAGACCGCGCCGCCAACTGCTGCTGCGGCCCCTCCACTGGTCCAATCGAAAAGCGTCCGCCCGATAAACAGCACTACCAAGCCAACCGCGAACCCGGTGACAATCGCGAGAAAGAACGCCTTCATCGAAAAAACCCTTTCAGCTTCAGTGCTCTTTCTAGAGGAAAAGCTTCATGGCGGAAATGGGGTCGCTAGCCGAACGGCTGCTTTTTGCTAAGAGACCTAAAAAAGCAGCCATATTCCTCCGGCACGCGCCTTTGCGGCCCAATCCCTCATAAAGTGAAACAAACGATCAGGATTTCAATGGGTAACATCGACATCTACGGCATTCCCAATTGCGATACGGTGAAGAAGGCCCGCGCCTGGCTCGACCGGAACGGCCTCGCCTGCACCTTCCACGACTACAAGAAGGAAGGCGCCGATCCCGCGAAGATCGAAGCGTGGATCGCGGCGGCGGGGCTCGATGCGGTGGTGAACCGCAAAGGCACCACCTTTCGCAAGCTGTCGGACGCCGAGAAGGCGCTGGCGGCGGACAGTCACACGGCTGTCGCTTTGCTGGTTCAGCAGCCCTCCATCATCAAGCGGCCTATCGTGGAACACGCCCACGGAATTCTGGTCGGTTTCAAGGAAGACGAATGGTCCGCAGCCTTGCTTTGATTGTCGCTCTGGCGCTGGCGCCGGTTCCGGTGGCGGCGCAGGATATGCTGATCATCGCGCACCGCGGAGCCAGTGCCGAGCGGCCCGAGCACACGCTCGCCGCCTATGAGCTCGCGATCGATCAGGGCGTGGATTACATCGAGCCCGATCTGGTCTCGACGAAGGATCTGGTGCTGGTCTCGCGCCACGAAAACGAACTGTCGGGCACCACAGATGTGGCGAGCCGCGAGGAATTCGAGGATCGCCGCCGCGACAAGACCATCGACGGGCAGAAGGTGGCCGGCTGGTTTGCCGAGGACTTCACCCTCGCCGAACTGCGCACACTGCGCGTGAAGGAGCGTATCCCCGGCTTAAGGCCCGCCAATGCGCGGTTTGACGGGCTCTATCAGGTGCCGACGCTGGCCGAGATCGTCACCCTCGTTCGCGCCAAGGAGGCAGCGACCGGCAGGCGGATCGGGCTCTATCCCGAATTGAAGCACCCCAATTTCCTGTTGCAGAACGAAGGGATCGACATGGTCGATCTGCTGCTGCGCGAATTGCAGACCTTGGGCATCACGCCCGCCGATCCAGTCTTCATCCAGAGCTTCGAAATTGCGCCCCTGCAACGCCTCAAGCAGCGCGGCGACGGCTTCAAACTGGTGCAGCTCGTCTTGCCTGTCGGTGGCCCGGCGGACGAACCGGCGATGCGCTATGCCGACATGGTGACGCCGACGGGGCTGGCCGATGTCGCCAAATATGCCGACGGCGTGGGGGCCAATATCCTGATGATCCTCGGCGCAGATGGCACGCCGACGTCGCTGGTGGCCGATGCCAAGGCGGCGGGGCTACCCGTCCACGCATGGACCGTGCGGCCGGAGAACGAATTCCTGCCTGCGGCGCTGCGAACCGGCGATGATCCAAAGGCCCGCGGTTGCGGCGATGTGCAGCTGGCAGCGATGCTGAAGGATGCAGGGGTAGCAGGCGTGTTCAGCGACGGGCCGCTGAAGGGCCGCAGCTGCCCCTAAGCCCGCTGCGCGCTCAGAATGTAGTTCAGCGCCATATCGTCCGACAGGTGCAGCCCCTTGCCCGGCCGCCACGCGATGCCGCGTTTCGCCGTTACCGTCAGGCCTGCGTCTGCCAGCAGTGCCTCGAACTCGTCAGGCGTGATGAAATCCTCCCAGTGGTGCGTACCCTTGGGAACGTAGCCCACCGCTTCGGCAGCGCCGACGAGCAATACGCGGCTTGTGGCGGTGCGGTTGGGGGTGGACATGACCAGCAAGCCATCTGGCGCCAAACGCGCCGTCACATCGCGCAGGAAGGCCGTCTTGTCCGCCACGTGCTCGATCACCTCGACACAGGTGACAAGGTCGAAGGTGCCGATATCCAGCCCCGCAACCTCGCCCGCCATATAGCGGATACCGAGGCCCATCGCCTCCGCATGGGCCGCCGCCGCCGACACGTTCTCCGCCGCCGCATCAACGCCTGTCACATTGGCGCCGAGCCGTGTCAGCGGTTCGCATACCAGCCCGGCCCCGCAGCCGATATCCAGCGCGGATTTGCCCGCTAGCGGCTTTGCCTGCGCCGCCGTGTCTGGCCAATGCGCATCGATCGCATCGCGGATGAACGCCATGCGCACCGGGTTGACCTGATGCAGGCTGGCCATCGGCCCTTTGGGGTTCCACCAGTCGCGCGCGAGCCCTGCGAAGAAATCGGCTTCCTCGGGACGGATCGTTACATTGGAGTTCCTGGCTGATACGTTTGCGTTTCCCATGAACGCCCCTTAACAGCGCCCGCGAACACTCACCAGCAGGAGCTGCATCTTGGCCCGCATTGTGATGAAATTCGGCGGCACGTCGATGGCCGGGACGGAACGCATTCGCCGCGTGGCCAATCTCGTGCGCGCGCAGGCCGCGCCCAAGCCCGACGGCACCTGCGATTCGGTCGTTGTGGTCGTCAGCGCGATGGCGGGGGAGACGGACCGGCTGGTCAACTTCTGCCGTGAGGCCAACCCGCTGTATGACCCGGCGGAATATGATGTGGTCGTCGCCAGTGGCGAACAGGTGACCAGCGGGTTGCTGGCGCTGACCTTGCAGGCGCTGGGCTGCAAGGCCCGAAGCTGGCTCGGCTGGCAACTGCCGATCCAGACCGTCGAAGCCCACGCCAAAGCCCGCATTGACGCCATCGATGCGCCGGCGCTGACTGCGGCACTGGACGCGGGCGAGATTGCGGTCATTCCGGGCTTTCAAGGCGTGTCAGGCGATGGCCGCATCACGACTCTGGGGCGCGGCGGGTCTGACACCTCGGCCGTGGCTGTCGCCGCCGCGATCGGCGCGGATCGCTGCGACATCTACACCGATGTCGATGGCGTCTACACCACAGACCCGCGCATTGTCGCCAAGGCACGCAAGCAGAAGGCGGTGACATACGAGGAAATGCTCGAACTCGCTTCCGTGGGCGCCAAGGTGCTTCAGACTCGCTCCGTGGGCCTTGCGATGAAGGAAAAGGTGCGGGTGCAGGTGCTGTCGAGCTTTATCGGCGAAGGCGCCCCGCCCGCCGACGATCTGCCCGGAACGATGATCGTTTCGGAACAGGAAATGGACGAATTGGTGGAGAATGGCCTGATGGAACGCCAGCTTGTGACCGGCATCGCACATGACAAGAACGAGGCCAAGGTGATTCTCACCCGCGTGCCCGACCGGCCCGGCGCGGTCGCCAACATCTTCGAGCCGCTGGCCGCGGCGTCGATCAATGTCGACATGATCATTCAGAACGTCGGGCGCGACAAGGGCGAGACCGACGTGACCTTCACCGTGCCTCAGTCCGACCTCGCCCGCGCGCAGGCGCTGCTGGAGGATCGCCGCGACGCAATCGGCTTCAATCGCATCATCACCGACAGCAAGATTGCCAAGATCAGCGTCGTGGGCGTCGGCATGAAAAGCCACGCCGGCGTCGCCAGCACGATGTTCCGGGCGCTGTCGGATCGCGGGATCAACATCCAGGCGATTTCCACCAGCGAAATCAAGGTCAGCGTCATGATCGACGAGGACGAGACCGAATTGGCCGTGCGCGTGCTGCACACGGCGTATGGGTTGGACGCGGTTTGGGGAAAGGTAGCCCGGTTCGCCGGAATTAACCAATTTCGCTAAAGGCGCTTTAATCTTTGGGGTCGGACTGTGTGCGCTCTACCAAAGAGCAAAAGGGCGCACACCATGGCCATCAAAGCCCACCTCGACCAGCCGGCAGCGGACGGCGTCGAGCGTTCAACCTCGCAAGATCCCCGCAGGACAGACCGGCGCGCATTGCGGTTCGCTACGAGCGGCACTTTCGGCGCGACCGGAGAGGCAAACGTAACCATCCACAATATTTCTGCGGCCGGGCTCCTGCTTGAAACGGAACTCGCGCTCGCCGAAGGGGAAGGGCTTACGCTCGACCTTCCACAGGCGGGCGTCGTCACAGCAGTAGTGGTCTGGCGCAGCGACCAACTTTATGGCTGTGCCTTCGAACAGGCGATCAGCCCCGCAGGATTGGCAGCGGTTCAGTTGCAGGGCGTTAGCGTCGATGAACCAGCCAAACCGGCGCGAACGCCGCCGTCGATCGCGTCCGGTGAAGCACTGGGTTCACGGATCAACCGGCTGCGGCGCGAGGCGGGATTGACGCTTGCCGATGTGGCCGCCGTGCTCGGAGTCAGCAAGCCGACCGTATGGGCATGGGAAAAGGGCAAGGCCCGACCCCTGCCCGAACGGCTCGATGCAATTGCGGCCACGCTCAACGTCGCTCCGGACGTCCTGCTCTCCAGCCCCAACGAAACCGGCGACATCGAGACAATCATCACCGCATGCCGCGAACGTATTGCCGAAGCTTGCGAAATCTCCCCGGCGGCGGTCAAAATCATGATTGAATTGTAAACGCCACTCCGCTCACACCACTTAAAGCGCCTACGTACTGCGTGCATTACGTATTTGTTGGACTGACCTGACGAGGAAATATGGTAAACGAAACCAGGAGGCGATTCGTTTTTTAGTCGAGTATGTTTACCTAACTAACAATAACATAAGTTATTTTTGAAGATTTAGCCAAAAGGCTTCGTGAAAATCGAAAATCGTTAGTTACCAAGTAAATCTGACTAAGGGCGAGTTGACGAATTTATCGTTGGACCGCTGGGGCACTGTCGGCATGAAAATTGGTTTAAGTGACGTCGAAGGACACGTCTTGAAGGGTTTGCTGGAAGAATCTTCCGGTGACATCGTGATCCGGCTCGACCGGCGCGGATTCATAATTCACACATCGGCCAACATTGCCGAACTGGGTTTCAATTTTTCGGACGCCTTGCTGCTGCCGCACATTACGGACCTGGCCGATCCAGGACATGCCGCCTTTCTGGGTGATCACGTGGAAGCGGCCTTGGCCGGACAGGCGCAGATTGGTTGGGCGGAGTTTCCCATCATCGCTTGCCCCGAGCGCGACACGTGCCGCGAAATTGAATGCCAGCGCTGGTACGCCTTGAATCTGCGGGCGATGATCGATTCCCGTGGTGCGCCCGATGGCGCCATGTGCTTGATGCGCTCGGTCCAGCACGTGCGCAGCCTCGAAGGTGAATTGCATGCTCGCGCCGTCACTGACCCTTTGACCGGCCTCGCCAACCGTCAGGCCTTCTGCGCCAGCTTGCGTCGCCATCTTGCCAGGGGCGGCGGGCAGATGGTCGCGGTGTTCGCGGTCGATGCGATGCGTGCGCTGCTGATGCGCTACGGCCAGCGCACGGCAGACGAGGTGCTGTGGGGCTTTGCCAAGTTCCTCGAAACCATGGCGCTGCCGGGGCATGAATTGGCGCAGCTGGATGGTGAACGGTTTGCCGTGCTGTTGCCCGAAATGACGTCACGCGGCGCGCGCGAATGGGGGGAAGATGTCATAACGACCTTCGCGCGCCTCGCCGCTCCGGCGTTTGCAAAGGCACCGCAGCTTTCCGCCAGCGCCGGGCTTGCACGGGTGGAATGCACAGTCGATTGGACCTTGCGGGAGGCGGAACTGGGCCTTGTGCTTGCGCGGGCCGGCGGTGGGCAACAAGTGGCCGTGGCGGGGTACAGGCGAGTGGCATAGCGCCCACTGGACTTGGCAGACGAGGCGGCTAAACCCCGCCTATGAGTCATATTGCCACCATCCTGCTGCTCGGTTCGGGCGAACTGGGCCGCGAATTCGTGATTGCTGCCAAGCGCCTGGGTGCGCGAGTAATTGCCTGTGACAACTACGACAACGCACCCGCGATGCAGATGGCAGATGGGCGCGAAGTGTTCTCCATGCTTGATGGCGCGGCGCTAAGGGCCGCGGTCGAAAAGCACCGGCCCGATCTGATCGTCCCCGAAATCGAAGCGATCCGTACCGAAATGCTGGCGGAACTGGAGCGGGATAGCTGGCGGGTGGTACCCTCGGCCCGCGCCGCGCAACTGACCATGAACCGCGATGCCATCCGCGATCTGGCGGCCACCGAACTGGGTCTCGTCACCTCGCAATATGGCTATGCCGAAAGCCTCGCCCAAGCACATGACGTGGCGACGCGCATCGGTTACCCCTTGGTGATGAAGCCGGTGATGTCCTCTTCGGGCAAGGGCCAGAGCAAGGTCGATGACGCCGCGGCACTGGAAGCGGCATGGGCGTATGCCGTCGCCAACATGCGCGGGGACCGGGCGCGGGTGATCTGCGAACAGTTCATCGCCTTCGACTATGAAATCACGCTGCTGACCGTGCGCCACGCCGGCGGCATCACGTTTTGCCCGCCGATCGGCCACCGGCAAGAACGCGGCGACTACCGCGAAAGCTGGCAGCCGGCCGCAATGTCCAAAGGGGCCTTGGCCAAGGCGCAGGAGATGGCCGCCAAGGTGGTCATGGCACTGCAAGGCAGCGGGCGCGGCTGGGGCCTGTATGGCGTGGAGTTTTTTGTTGTCCGGAACGCGGATGGCACCGAGGACGTGATTTTCTCCGAACTCTCCCCCCGCCCGCACGATACCGGCATGGTGACGCTTGCCAGCCAGGATCTCAACGAATTCGATCTTCACGCGCGCGCCATTCTGGGCCTGCCGGTGCCGGATGCAATTATCGCCCGTCCTGCCGCGTCTGCCGTGATCTTGGCCGACCGGGATTGCGACACTTTCACATTTGAAGGACTGGTCGATGCGCTCGCCATTGCGCCGGATGTTGAGGTGCGGCTCTTCGGCAAGCCTGTCACCCGCCCCTGGCGCCGCATGGGCGTGGCGCTGGCCCGCGCCGACACCGCAGCCGCCGCTGTCGACCTTGCCAAGCAGGCCGCCCAGGCCGTGCGGATTGTCTATTCCCCCAACTCGGACTAGGGCGCGGCCATGAATCATCACCCCAACACCGCTGCCATGATGCAGCGCGGCACGGACTTCCTCGGCTGCGACACCGCAATTATGTGCGGTGCGATGAGCTGGGTATCGGAACGCAACCTCGTTGCCGCGATCTCCAACGCGGGCGGCTTTGGCGTGATCGCGTGCGGGGCGATGACGCCCGATATTCTCGATCGCGAAATCGCTGCGACCAAGGCGCTGACCAGCAAGCCCTTCGGCGTCAATCTCATCACCATGCACCCCGCACTGTTCGACCTGATCGACGTGTGCCGCACGCACGGCGTGACCCATGTGGTGCTGGCAGGCGGCATCCCGCCCAAGGGATCTGTCGAAGCCATCAAAGAGGGTGGCGATACCAAGGTGATCTGCTTTGCCCCCACACTAGCGTTAGCGAAAAAGCTGCTGCGGTCGGGCGCGGATGCCATGGTGATCGAAGGGAGCGAAGCAGGCGGCCATATCGGCCCTGTCTCCACCAGCGTGCTGGCCCAAGAAATTCTGCCCGAACTCAGCCCCGATCACCTGGTCTTCGTGGCGGGCGGGATCGGCCGCGGTGAGGCGATTGCCAGCTATCTCGAAATGGGCGCGGCAGGGGTACAGCTGGGCACACGGTTTGCCTGCGCGACCGAAAGCATTGCCCATCCCGATTTCAAAAAAGCCTTCTTCCGCGCCAATGCGCGCGAGGCCGTTGCATCGGTGCAGGTCGATCCGCGTCTGCCCGTGATCCCGGTACGCGCCTTGAAGAACAAGGGCACCGAAGAGTTTACCGCCAAGCAGCGCGAAGTCGCCGCGCTGCTGGATGCCGGCACGGTCGACATGCGCGAGGCGCAACTGCAGATCGAACATTTCTGGGCGGGCGCCCTGCGCCGCGCAGTGGTGGACGGCGATGTCGAAAACGGCAGCGTGATGGCGGGGCAATCAGTCGGCATGGTGACGAAGGAAGAACCCGCCGCCGACATCATTGCGCAACTGATGTCCCAGTGCGAGGCGGCTCTCACCCCGTAAAATGACCACGCCGCTGATCCTTACCCTCACCTGTGCTGACCGGCCAGGGATCACGGCGCGGGTCACGGGCTTCCTGTATGCACGCGGGTGCAACATCCTCGATGCGCAGCAGTTCAACGACCGCGCGGGGAACGGCGGAACCGACCGGTTCTTCATGCGGGTCGTTTTTGACGCCGACAGCGCCAGCGCCGATACCTTGCGCGCCGAATTTGCGGCCTTGGCGCAGGAATACGCTCTGGAATGGACAATGGCGACGGGAAACCGCCCGTGCCGCACCATCATCCTCGTCAGCAAGTTCGATCACTGCCTCGTCGATCTGCTTTACCGCTGGCGAATGGGCGAATTGCCGATCGATCCGGTCGCGATTGTCTCCAACCATCCGCGCGATGCGGCCATTCGGGAGGCAATTGGCGACGTTCCGTTCCATCATATCCCCGTGACGCCGGACACCAAACCCGCCGCCGAGGCCGCGTTGCGCGCGCTCGCCGCAGAAACCGATGCCGAGCTGATCGTGCTGGCGCGCTACATGCAGGTGTTCTCCGATGAACAGTCCGCCCATTTCGCCGGGCGCTGCATCAACATCCATCACAGCTTTCTGCCAGGCTTCAAGGGCGCGCGCCCGTACCACCAGGCCCACGCGCGCGGAGTCAAGATCATCGGCGCGACCGCGCATTTCGTCACCGCCGATCTCGATGAAGGCCCGATCATCCATCAGGATGTTGAGCGAATCACCCATGCCGACAGCCCCGAAGACCTCGTGCGCAAGGGCCGCGACATCGAACGCCGCGTCCTGGCCGAGGCCGTGCGCCTGTTCGCGCAGGAACGCGTGCTGATGAACGGCGGACGGACCGTCGTGTTCAGAGGCTAACGCTGCGCGATCTTCGCTGGGCGTTCCAGCGCCTTATCCTCGTTAGCGCGGTGGATTACGTAGGCGCGGATCGCCTCGATCTCCTCCTTGTTCAAGGATCCTGCAAAGCTTGCCATGCCGTTGGACTTCAGCACCCCGTCATGCACCACGGCGCTCCATGCCTGCGCGCTTTCCAGCGATCCGGCGCGGCGCAGGTCAGGCAGCACGGTTGAGCCCACCGCGCCGGGCGCATGGCACACCGCGCAATAGCGGCCATACTTGGTCTGGCCTACGGCAATTACTTGCGCTGAGGCCTTGCTGGGCGGCGGGTCGAGCGGGAGGTCGGCAAGTTCCGGCTCTGGCGGCAGCTTGGCCGTGCCGCCGATCTTGAACACCAGCAGGCGGCTGATGTTGCGCACGGGTGCCTTGCGGTTGATGAGATCGCCATCGACCGACAGGGCATAGGCCCCGCCCCAGCCCGCCAGCACCGCGACATATTGCTCGCCGTTTACTGTATAGGTCACAGGCGGCGCGACCACGCCGGTCTGGGCGGCGAAGCTCCACAGCTTCTTGCCGTTTGAGGCGTCATAGGCGTTGAACTCGCTGCCCGTGGTCCCCTGAAACACCAGACCCCCTCCAGTGGCCAGCAGGCCGCCGTTCCAGGGGCCGGGATGCTCGACCGTCCAGCGCGCCTTCTGCGCGACCGGATCCCAGGCCACCAGCATCCCCTTGAGAGTGCCGGCGACCTCCTTGCGGAAGCCCCCGTCCGGCGGCAAGTCGCCTGCGCCAAGGTTGAAGCCGACGTTGAAGCCGCGTGCGGTGTCGGGCTTCCAGTCGACTTCAGGCGCGTACATCATCCCCGCTTCGAAGGCCGGGATGTAGACGAGATTTTCGGTCGGGCTGTAGGCCATCGGGTGCCAGTTGTGCCCGCCCAGCGCGCCCGGCGTCACCATGGCAGGCTTGCCGGTCTTGTCGACGCGGGTTTCGGGGTTCTCTATCGGGCGGCCCGTTTCGGGGTCGATCCCGCTGGCCCAGTTCACGCTGACATAGGGCTTGGCGGAGATGAACTTTCCCGTCTCGCGGTCGATCACGTAGAAAAAGCCGTTCTTGGGTGCCTGCATCAGCACTTTGCGGGGCTGACCTTCGATCTCCATGTCGGCGAGCATGATGTGCTGCGTGGCGGTGTAGTCCCAGGTTTCGCCCGGTGTGGTCTGGTAGTGCCAGACATATTCGCCGGTCGAGGGCCGCACGGCGACGATGCTCGACAGATAGAGGTTGTCGCCCTCCCCCGTCCCGTCCTTGCCGGGGCTGCGATAGGCGCGGTTCCATGGGCTGCCATTGCCCACGCCGATATACAGCAGGTCAAGATCGGGATCATAGGCCATCGAGTCCCACACCGTCCCGCCGCCGCCGATCGCATCCGATGCTCCCAGCACGTCCATGTTCCAGGTTTCGGCGGCCTTCTGGAGATAGGCGGGCTGGTCTTTCGCATCTCCGCCTTCGGGCACGGTGTAGAACCGCCACAGTTCCTTGCCGTCATTCGCATCATAGGCCGCGACATAGCCGCGCACGCCAAACTCGGCGCCGCCGTTGCCGATAATGACCTTGCCGTCGATTACGCGCGGCGCGCCGGTGATGGTGTAGCTTTTGGACTGGTCGACTGTGACCGTCTCCCACGCCACAGTGCCGGTATCCCGGTCCAGCGCGACCAGACGGCCATCCAGCGTCCCGAAGAACAGCTTGTCGCCCCACGTCGCCAAGCCGCGGTTGACTACATCGCAGCAGGCCTTGACCGCTGTCTCGCCGGGAACCTGCGGATCATATTCCCACAGCTTTTCGCCTGTGGTCGCGTCGAAAGCCTTCACCTTGCTCCACGCCGTAGTGAGATAAAGCCTGCCGTCGATTACCAGCGGGGTCGCTTCCTGCCCGCGCCCGGTGTCCATGTCGGCAAACCAGGCAAGGCCCAACGCGCCCACGTTTTCGCGGTTGACCCCGTCCAGGGGGGAGTAGCGTTGTTCGGAATAGGTGCGCCCGTGGCTGATCCAGTTGGCCGAATCGCGATCGGCGCCCACCAGCATCGCCGTGGTGATCCCCGCACCGGCTGCATCCGCGCTTGCGAAAACCTCGCTGCAATTCGCTAGCGTTCCTGCTGACAGCAACAAAGCTGCACCGAACGCCCACCGCTTGATATCCATGTTTCCCGCTCTCCCCGTTGCGTTTCGACCTGTTTTGCCGTGCCGTTGTCTTTTGCCGCATGTTGCCGCTTCACACCGGGCTTGTCCATGCCTACCGCTCACGCCTATCAAGGTGGCGAGCGGGAGCCAGGAGAGTCAATCATGTGCGAAGAAAACAAGCTGGCCGAATGGGCCCGAACCACGATCAGCCGCCGCCAGTTTGGCGCCCCCACCGGCGCCGCCGCGCTGGCCGCCTGCGCATCGGGTGAAGGGGAAAGCATAGCGCAGAACTCTGCGCCGGGGCTCAAGGAACGTGGGGTCAATTTCCCCACGGCTGACGGCACGCTCGACGGTTTCTTCGTTCAACCCGAAAGCGGCACGCATCCTGCCGTGATCCTGTGGCCCGATATTGCCGGCATCCGCGAAGCCAAGCGCAACATTGCCCGCAAGCTGGCAGGCGCCGGCTACGCCGTGCTGGTGGTGAACCCGTATTACCGCGACGTAACCGGAGAGCAGTTCCCCGATTTCGCCGCTTTCGTGTCCGGCGGCGGCTTTCAAAAGGTTGGGCCGTGGCGCGGCAAGTTGAATGCCGAAACAATCATGCGCGATGCGTCCGCCATCGTCGAATGGCTCGACCGACAGGAAGGGGTCGATCAGGCCCATGGAATCGGCACTCAAGGCTATTGCATGGGAGGCCCCTTCACGATCTGGAGCGCGGCCGCCGTGCCAAAACGGATCAAGGCCGCAGCCAGCTTCCACGGTGGCGGCCTGGTGCGCCCTGACAATGCGATGAGCCCGCACAAGGTGCTGGACAAGGTCGATGCCAGCCTGCTGATCGCAGTGGCGCAGGACGACGACGCCGAAGCCCCAACGGACAAGACCGTGTTTGCTGACGCGGCCAAGGCCGCAGACGTCCCGGTGACGGTTACGGTCTTTCCCGGTGATCACGGTTGGATGGTGGCCGACAGCCCCGCTTACGATTCGACCGCGGCTGCGCGGGGCGAGGCGGATCTGAAAGCGCTCTACGCGGCCGCGCTGGCGTAAAATTTTTGTGCGGGCACCGGATGGGGGTGAGTTCCCCCGCCGGTGCCCGCCCTGTTTCATTTGGTCTTTTGCGCCTTGGCACGATCATTGGCGGCGCCAAACCGCCCGTGCTTGCGATAGCGCAGCATCCACTTATCGAGGAACAGGCCGAGAGGCTTGGGTTCGATGCCCAGTTCATCAAAACCGCGCGCGCCCGGCGCAACCGTACTGCCGGGCTTGAGCAGGGTCCACTGGTCACGGCTCATCGGGGTACCGGGAAGCGCGGCGAAGGTCGCGCTCAGGCCATCGGGCACGGGAAGGAAGGTGCGCTTGCGGCCTTGGGCGGCGGCGATCCGCTCGTGGATCTGCATCATGCTGAGTTGCTCTGGCCCACCCAGTTCATAGGTGTAGCCCCCATGCCGTTCCGGGTGCTCCAGCGCGACAGCGACCGCCTCGGCCACATCGTCGGCATAGACAAGCTGCAATTTTGCCTCCGGCCCGAAGACTGGAAGGATCGGGAGCATTTCGATCATTCCGCCAAACAGATTGAGGAAGTTGTCGTCCTTGCCGAACACGATTGAGGGGCGCAGCACTGTCGCCTTCGGAAACGCGGCCAGAACCCGCTCCTCGCCCAGCGCCTTCCCGCGCGCATAGGCGGTGGGCGAGCCTGCATCCGCGCCGATCGCGCTGATCTGGACGAAGGACTTGACCCCGTTCGCAGCAGCCAGCCGCGCCATGGTGCCGGGCGCCTCGCCCATCAGCTTGACCAGATCGCCATCGAACGCGCCGACCAGGTTCACCACGTAACTCGCGCCTTCCAGCGCAGCCGCCACGTGCTCCTCACGCGTGATATCGCAAGGCATCAGCTGCATCTGGCCCAGATTGGCGAGGGGCTTGAGATCCTGCGCTTTACCGGGCGAGCGGCTGGCCAGCCGCAACCGCGCTCCGCGCGCCAGCAGGCTTTGCGCGACATAATTGCCAATATAGCCGGTGCCGCCAAAAATTGTGACCAGCTGGCCGGAAAGCGGAGAGGAGATGGGCATGGTTTGGGTGCTCTTGATAGCGGGAAAATGTCAGGGCAGGCTTTGCGACAACGCAGTCGCAGAGGCAAGGGTTCCAGCGGGCGATGGCTCCTGCCTTGCACCCTCTTGCCCGTCGTCAGCGCCAATCAGGATCAGCGCCGGTGCACAGACTGCAATGTTTGCATTGACACCCCCCCACACCCCAGCTAGTGGCCCGCGCCTACCCAGCCTTCGACTGCGATGATCGAAGGCCCCGTGCCCAGATGGCGGAATTGGTAGACGCACCAGCTTCAGGTGCTGGCGCTCGCAAGGGCGTGGAGGTTCGAGTCCTCTTCTGGGCACCATCTACCTATCCATATATGGCTGTGTTCGGTTGAAAAAACCGCCGAAAACAGCTATATATTTGCTTCCAGTGTTCATGTTCGTTCAGCCGTGTTCACCCCGATTCAGGGGTTCGGCGGGGTTCAGGAAGGGGTCCGAACCCCGGAATTAGCCTTCGGAACGGCGATTTCTGAAAGCGAAACCCCAAATGCCCCTCACCGACATCCAAATTCGCAAGGCAATTCCGTCGGATAAGCAATACAAGCTGAACGATGGAGGCGGCCTGAGTCTGCTGGTTCGACCAACCGGAACCAAGAGCTGGATCTGCAAGCTCACGATCAATGGCAAGGAGCAGAGACTCACTTTCGGAACCTACCCGCAGATGAGCTTGAAGGAAGCACGGGCTCGCCGTGACGAGGCCAAACTAGAGATGATGCGTGGTGGAGATCCCGTCCAACGTCGGCGTCAGGAAAAGCTGGCCGCCAAAGTCAGGGCCGGCAATCTGTTCGAGGATGTGGCCGAGGAGTTCATCTCCAAGCGTGTGGCCGAGGACATGGCGCCGGCAACCCTCAAAAAGCTCCGGTACTTCCTCGACCAGCTTCGCGCTCCCATTGGCAAACGACCTATTGCAGAAATCACCCCGCATGAGCTGCTTGCAGCCCTTAGGAAGATTGAACGCAAAGGCCACAGGGAGAGTGCCAAACGAACCAGGTCGTTCGCAAGCCGCGTGTTCCGGTTCGGTGTGGCCACAGCCCGGTGTGACGCTGATCCAGCCCATCTGCTGAGCGGGTCTTTGCTCGCACCTTTGCCCAAGTCCTATGCGGCTATTGTGGAGTCCGAGCAGGTTGGCGAGCTGCTGAGGGCAATCGAAGCCTACGATGGATACCCGCCGACCATGTATGCCCTGAGGATCCTACCTCGTGTGTTCGTGCGTCCCGGTGAATTAAGGCTTGCGGAATGGGGAGAGTTCGACCTCGACAAGGCCGTCTGGCAAATCCCGGTCGGTCGGATGAAGGCTAGGCTGTGTTGACAAAAGACTTCAGCCATAGGCGAGTGGCGGCGAGGTTGAGGAAGCTTTCGAAGGATAGGATTGTCTTGTCGTAGCGGGTGGCGATACGGCGCTGTTGCTTGAGCTTGCCGAACATGCGCTCAACGCGGTTGCGGTCACGGTAGCGGCGATAGTCGGGATGCTCTGGCACCTTTCGGTTTGAACGGGGCG
>Ga0210041_1002596_pt1 | contig 14995 bp, 27 predicted proteins | sample CryGeymeta201503_FD_183973 | JGI IMG/M metagenome (GOLD analysis project Ga0210041, IMG submission 183973) | Groundwater microbial communities from Crystal Geyser aquifers in Utah, USA - Crystal Geyser metaG 2015-03 (SPAdes) (version 2) | ecosystem: Environmental > Aquatic > Deep subsurface >... | reverse complement strand
TAACGAGAAATATAATCCTTATCTGAAAAAGAAATATTTCTATCTACAATTACATTTTTGTAGCCCATATCCACTAAAGTTCTAGCCCTTCTATTAACACAAAGTTCCCATAAAGTTCCCCCAACTCTAATAGGATGATCTTTCTCTAACTTTGGATCCAAGTCTAAACGCCACATTTCATAATGAATTTTTGTTTTTTCCTCTAATTTAGAAATATTATCCACAATTTTCCTCATTTTTGGATTAAGTTCCTTATATTCTTCTAACTCAGCCTTATCCACGTGAACAATCTCCACATATTCTTCAACCATAAAATAATCTTAAATAATTTATATTTAAAGTTTTCTTTTTCCCAAAAGCTTTTTATATGAAACCCCGTTCATATGTTCAACTTAAATAAAATGAAAACAGATTCAATTTACAAGGAAGAAATAATGGATATTTATAGTGAAAAACCTAATTTTGGACACTTGAAAGAAAAAACTCATGAAGGAAAAAGGACTAATCCCGGATGTGAAGATGAATTTACTATTGAACTAAATATTAAAAACAACAAAATTGTTAATGCAAAGTTTCATGGAAAGGGTTGTGTTATTTCAACAGTTTCAACTAGTGTATTACTTGAAAAAATCAAAGGAAAAACCCTTCTTGAAGTTCAAAATTTAAATAAAAAAGATATTGATGAATTTTTAGGAATTGAAATAATTCCAACACGAATTAAATGTGAACTCCTTCCCTTGGAAATAATTAGGAGAATAAAATGAAACCAAAATATGTTTATCATGGAAGTTCAATAAAATTAGTTGGAGAAAAGTTGATTCCAAAAAAAGCAAATGATTTGGGAAAAAATCCTCACAACCTGTTCAAAGGAGTTTATGCCTCTGATGTAAAAAACGAAGTAATAGCAATGGGAATAATCTCTTCTAAGGGAGTTCATAGTTCTAGTTGTGGAGTTGAAAGAAAAATAAATACTAAAGTAGATGCAATTATTTATGAAGGCTGGCCAAAACAAAAATATTTATTTCTCTACACTTTACCCTCAAAAACCTTTGAAAGTAAACCAAAAGGAAGTCATCAATGGGTCTCTCTAACTCCAGTAAAACCTGAAAAAATTGAAAAACTTTTAATTTTCGGATTATATCTCATTAGTAAGAAAGGCAACAAAAGAAAAAAAATTAAATGGTTAAAAAAATATGGAGAAAAATTAAAATGACAAACAAAATCCTTGAAATAAAAAATCTTCACGTTGAAATAGATAATAAAGAAATCTTAAAAGGAATTAATTTAACTCTTGACCTTGGAAAAATAAATGCTTTAATGGGCCCAAATGGTTCAGGAAAGTCAACATTAGTTAATACCATCATGGGACACCCAAAGTATAAGGTTACAAAAGGGGATATTTTGTTTAATAAAAAAAGTATTCTCAAACTTTCTCCAGATAAAAGAGCAAAACTTGGAATATTTTTGTCTTTCCAATACCCTAGAGAAATTTCAGGTGTAACAGTTAACAAATTTTTAAAAACAACTTCAAAAGAACTGAATCCAAAATATTCTTTATTTGATTTTAAAAAAACTCTAAAAGAAAAAAGAGAAGTTTTAGATATGACTGAAGAGATGACCGAACGTTATTTGAATGAAGGTTTTTCTGGTGGAGAAAAAAAGAAAAATGAAATTTTACAAATGCTTATGTTAAACCCCAAATTAATTCTTTTAGATGAAACTGATTCAGGACTTGATGTTGATTCACTCAAAGTTGTCGCTAAAGGGGTAAACGAAATTATGAATAAAGAAAAATCGGTTCTAATTATAACCCACTACAAAAGAATCTTAGAACACATAAAGCCAGACAAAATTTTTATTATGTTAAAAGGAAAGATTGCTCTGGAAGGAGACGGAAAACTTGTTGATGAGCTTGAAGAAAAAGGTTATAGCTGGATAGAAGAAGATTAAGTAATGCAAAATATGAAAAAAAATTCATAAGTCCACAAACTTATTAAAGAGAAATTCTTTTTGTCATCCATGGCAAAAATATCAGTAATTTTGGGTTCAGTTCGTGAAGGGCGACAAGGAATAAAAGCTGCAAAATTTATTACTAAAGAGCTAGAAGAAAGAGGTCACAAAGTTTTTTTAATTGATCCTATAGAATATGAAATTCCTCTTTTAAAAAATAAGTTTCAATATTTAAAAGATGAAGAAAAAACTGAAAACTTAAAGAAGTTACAAGAAATTTTTAATTCTTCAGATGGATTTGTGATTGTAAGCGCTGAATATAATCATAGTGTTCCACCCGCTCTTAAAAATATAGTGGATTACTTTATGAGTGAATTCTCATTCAAGCCTTCAGCAATTGTGACTTATTCAATGGGATCTTTCGGAGGAGTTAGAGCAATGATGCAATGGAGGCCAATTCTCGCTGAACTAGGTATGCCTTCAATTCCAACAACATTCCCAATTCCAAACGTTCACGAAGCTTTTGACGAAGAAGGAAACCCTAAAGACGAAAAATACCACGAGAGAATTAAAAGATTTTTAGATGAATTCGATTGGTATATTAAAACATTCAAAGCTGGCCGTGAAAACGGAATTCCTCATTAATTAAATCTTAGTCCGTCTTAATAAATTCGCATTTGTAACAACCGTTATTGAAGACAATGCCATTGCTATTTCTGCAAAGACTGGATGAAGAATTCCTGAAACCGCAAGAGGAATTGCCACCACATTATATGCAAAAGCCCAAAACAAATTTTGTTTTATTTTTCCAAATGTTTTCTTTGACAAATTAATTGCTTGAGTTACTCCAATTAAAGAACTTTTAGTTAAAACAATGTCCCCTGCTTCAATTGCAATATCAGTTCCACTTCCCATTGCAATTCCCACATTTGCTTGCTTTAAAGCTGGAGCGTCATTAATTCCATCTCCGACAAATGCAACAAAACCAGATTCCTGAAGCTCCATAACTTTTTTTGATTTTTCTTCAGGTAAAACACTTGCAATAACTTGAGTTATTCCAACTTTTTTTGCAATCGCTTTTGCCGTTCTTTCATTGTCTCCAGTAATCATAACTGTATTGTAACCTTTTTCTTGAAGAATTTGGAGTGCTTCCTTGGAATCTTCTTTAACTGAATCTGCAACACACAAAAATCCTAAAACTTTTTTTCCTTCTGAAACGGTCATAACAGTCTTTCCCTCACTTTCATATTTTTCAATATCCTGAATAAATTTACTTAAATTAATTCCATTCTCCTCAAGAAGTCTTCTATTCCCAATAAGATATTTCTTTTTTGAAATAATTCCTTCAATTCCTTTTCCTCTTAAAACTTTAAATGAAGTTACCTTTTGATAAACTTTCAAATTTGCATAATTTACTATTGCTTTTGAAAGTGGATGTTCACTTAATTTTTCAAGACTTGCGGAGATTTTTAAAAATTCTTTTTTGTCTATTTTTCCATAAGTTTTAATATCAGTTACTTCAGGCTTTCCTTTTGTTATTGTTCCAGTTTTGTCAAACATAATTGTTTTCACGTCTTTCATTGTTTGAATTGCTTCCCCCCTTCTTATCAAAATTCCTCTTTTAGCGCCCATACCAGAACCAACAGTCAAAGCAATTGGTGTTGCAAGACCTAAAGCACAAGGGCAAGAAATAACAAGAACTGCAATCGCTGAACCTATGGCAGAATTTAAATTTCCAAAAATAATCCATCCAACAAAAGTCAAAACTGATAGAACAAGAACTGCTGGAACAAAAATACTTGTTATTTTATCTGCTAATTTTTGTATTGGGACTTTTGTTCCTTGAGCCTCTTCAACAAGGTCAATAATATGTGCTAGAAAAGTATCCCTTCCAATTTTAGTTGCACGAATGTAAAGAATTCCATCCTGATTTATTGTTGCTCCAATAACAGGGCTTCCTTTTAATTTGTCAACTGGTAAACTTTCTCCACTTATCATTGATTCATCAACACTACTTTCTCCTTTGACAACAATTCCATCTGTTGGAATTTTCTCTCCTGGTTTAACAATAATCACATCTCCAATTTTAACTTCTGAAATAGGAATTTCAATTTCTTTTCCATTTCTTAAAACTGTTGCATTCTTTGCTCCAAGCTCAAGCAATTTTTTTATTTCTTGACCAGCACGACCACGAGCCTTAGACTCAATATATTTTCCTGTAACAAAAATAGCCATAACCATTGCCGAAATTCCAGAATAATTTTGGATTGGATAAAAAAACTGAATAATTCCAGTCAAATAAGCAACAACTGTTCCAAGGGAAATTAATGAATCCATATTGAAGTAAAGGGTAGTAAATCCTTTCAATCCAGATTTTAAAGTAGAAAAACCAAAAATAAAAATTACTGGAAAAGCAAGAACAAGAACGACCAATGTCATAACTGAACTTGTTAATAAATGAATTCCAAAAATCATCTCAGAATACATTAAGATAATTATTGGAATTGTGATTATCCAACTAAGAACTAACTTCTTTTTCCAAGTTCTTATTTCTAAATTTTCAATATTATTTTCTTCTTCCATCTTTATTCAATAGAAATTGTTTTATATCCTGCTCTTGAAACTGCTTTTTTAAGTTCATCATCAGAAATTTCATTTTCTGACTCTACAATTGCTTTATTAGTTAAAACACTAACTCCAACTTCATCAATTCCTTCAATTTTCTTCAAACTTCTTTCAACATTCATTGCACAAGACGCACAAGTCATTCCTTCAATTAAAATTTTCTTTTTCATTTTTATCTTTTCCTCCTTTTTTTTATTTTATTTAACAATCAAAGTTCCAGTTCCCATTCCCATACTACAAGCAAACCTAAAACTTCCTTTTTTATTTGGGGTAAATTCGACATAATCTGTGGGGGTTGAAAGATATTTTGCAACTCCAAAATCTCTAATTGTAAAAGACCTATAACACCCTCCGACACTACTATCTAAATAAATTCTAACTGGTTGATTTACATTTACTGTTACTGTATTTGGATAATAATTATAATTTTTCATACTCAAAGTTACTTTTTGAAAATCTCCTGAATTTGAAGCGCCACCATTAACTACAACATCCGCATTAACAGTTCCAGAATTTCCAATAAAAAACCAAGCTCCAGCTATTACCAAAACAACCAAAACAAATATCATTAGTTTATTACTCATGAGAACAAAATACTCCTTGGTCCAAAGACCATTAACCAAACTGTAATTGCAATTAACACTATACTTAAGAAAACAATTAGTGTATTGTCTTCTTTATATTGAACCTCACTTTCTTTCATTTCAAAATAAATCATATAATCTAATGAAAACATGATAACTGCAGAAACTAAAAAAATAATTACTGATGCAATCTTCAAATTATCGTTCAAAAGCATAACTGAAGTCATTGCTCCCATAAGTCCACCCATAAATCCAGCCATAAGTCCTTCCATAACTCCCATAATTCCGCAACACTTACCATTCCAAATTCCTAAAGATATACCCACAGCCATTCCAAACACCACCCCATAGAACATTCCATTAGTTGCTCCAATAAAATAACCCGGTAAAAATCCTGCAATCATCCCAGTAGTCATTCCAATCATCATTCCAGACATACAAGCAAATTGCCTGTAAGCTCTAACATGTTTAATTGAAGGCAATATAAAACTATAACTAAGAACTAAAAAAAACAAAAAAAATCCATATTTTGGAAGAAATTCTTCAATATATCTTAATCTAAAAAAGTATAATAATAAAAGAAGTCCGAAGGAAAAAATAAAAGAATAAAAAATAGATTTAATTAGTTCTCCCTCTGCTCTTGACCCATTCAATTCTTTCATAAAATTTTTGAAACTCATAAGAATATTAAAAAAAAAGGGTTTATAATAACTATGGAGCAACCAGTTTCATCCGCAACATCCTCCTCCAGATTCCTTGCAACAGCTTGATTTTTCCCCATAATTATCTGCATATTCTTTGCTGCAAAAGTTCTTTGGACGCGTACCAATAAAGACCGGATCTTTCACATCCCTTACAATTTCTTTATCCTTATCAATTTTATTCTTGCAATATTCACATTTTTTCTTTAAAAAACTCATTTTCTTTTTCCCTTTCCCTTGTCTTTAAGTTTCAATGCAAGAACTGTTACTGCAATGATTAATCCAATAATCAATATGAAGAAAGCTACTAAAATCCAATTATACCAAGAGTTGTAATAACTATTCATCATTCCATAACCATCAACTGAATTTCCCATCATACCTTGTCCACCCATCATTCCATAACTAGAGTAATCACTCCCTGTTGGGTTTGATGAATCACAATAAAACCTGTAAGCCATTGCAATATGCATTTGTTCAAGAGTCTGTGAACCTTCTCCCCCCATCATAGCATCCATTTGTTCATGTGCTTCTCCAGGGTGAATTTGTTCCATATAATATTCTCCAATCATTGCTAATTGGGTTGAATTGAGTTGTGAGCAAACTGTTCCTGCATCAATAATAGATTTAGCTTGAGCAAGTTCTTCTGCACTGTGGGCCGAAACAAAAAATGCAAGAGAACCAAAAAGATAAACTAAAGCGATTGCAAAAACCAAAAATTTCTTTTTATCCATTTTATTTTTCCCCCCTTATCCTTTTCTTTCATTTTCATACTTTTCTTAATTAAACCTTGTTTATATTCACTTTGCTGTAACTAGTTTCTAAGTTTAATTAAAAGAAATTTTTTAACTAAATCAAATCAATTACTCGTTTTAGTTTTTCTCCAACCTCTTTAGCAACTTCTTCTAGCTTTTCATTTTCAACAATAGACATTGCTTCAATTGGATTAATAGCAGAAACATAAATTTCTCCTTTATCAACATAAACAATTACATTACAAGGTAAAAATAAACCAATTTCCTTCTCAGCTTTCAATGCTTCATATGCAAAAGGTGGGTTACAAGCCCCAAGAATAATATATTCTCCATAATCCACATCCAATTTTTTCTTCAAAGTTGCCTTTACATCAATTTCTGTTAAAACTCCAAAACCTTCTTTTGACAGTTCAGTTCTAACTTTTAAAACAGCCTCGTCAAAACTTAATTCAACCTTTTTTCCAAATCCATAATTCATTTTTTCCTCACTCCTTTTTTAGGTCCTTGTATTTGTTTCACTAACCAAATAATCAATAAAACTAGTGCAACAATTATAAGAATCATGAATGTTCCCCCAAAAAAACTTGTTCCCCACATTCCATAAAATCCATCCATCATCCCATGTGAAAAAGAAGAGGAATTAAAATTTTCCACATGTGCCGAAACAAAGTTAATTAGAAAAGCTAAAATTCCAGACATCAAAATTAATTTATTTTTCATTTTTTACCCTCCTTTTCGCATCTTAAAATATGAATACAAAATTGACCCATATGTTTATCAATTAAATCCATCAAAGGTTTTACAGTTGTTTCATTAATTTTATAATAAACAAATTTTCCTTTCCTCTCACTTAAAACAAATCCACATTTTTTCATTCTCGAAAGATTATGAGAAACAGAAGTTTGATCCATTTTGAGTGCTTTCATAAGCTCAGAAACATTTTTTTGGTGTTTCCTAAGCAAATTAATTATTCTTAATCTTGATTCTGAAAAAAGAGTTCCAAAAAATATTTTATAGGCACCATAAGACTCATCCTCGTTAAAACCCTCGGAATAGCATGATTTTAAGATGGTTTTATTTATCATATGACATTCTAATACATATATACTATTTAAAAGTTTTGTTTAAAATGAAGTATATTCAATTAAAAGATTGTCCTCTTCTTGCATAAAATATTCTTGAAAATCATAATTTTTTTCACCATTTACTGTAAAAATTAAGTTCCCCTTGTCTGAGCAATATTCAAAAATACAATCTTTACTAAACTTTTTTCCCCAAACATTAAAAAAATATCCAACGGTTACACTCTCTTTTGTAGGATTATCCTCTTCCATATGTATTGTTCCGCTATCGTCATGAGTATGAATTGGCATATGAGTACTACCACCAAGACCAATATCTGAAGGAATATTTTGCTTTTGCCCATCAATAATTATTGTTAACTGTGGATGCCAATGTATAGGTTCTGTCGGAGCAGTAAAATTTAGTTTTGAACTGTCAATTATTGTTTTACTATTTGAATAACTTACAATTAAATTTGTTAATCCAAATATAACTACTCCCAAAATAACAATAAAAATTCCCCAATTCCTAATTTTTTTTAGAGGTAATGGTTCTTTCTTCTTTACAACTTTTTCTGGATGTTTTGCTCTGTTATGCGCCGCTAACCCGTCTAGGTCTTTAAACGTTCTATCACATTTTTCACATCTTGCTTTTTCTACCATTTTGTTATTCTAAACTCTATTTAGTTTTTTAATCCTTACATTTCAAACTTTTGTTTTAATTAATCCGAAATTCAAATTAACTTTTTCTCCTTCTCTCCTAAAATTTAAAAAAATAAAAAAATAAAATATTGTTTCTTCACTTATGCCGCATTTATTGCAGATTGAATTGCGGACCAAGATGCTGAAACTTTTTGACCGTTAACATAAAACGTTGGAGTTCCTTGTGCAAATTGACTTGCTGTACTTGCAATTTTTTGAACATCTCCTAAAGTTTCATCATTTTCAAGACAATTTTTAAATTTAGTTTGATCTAATCCTTTTATGTCTTTTGCAATTATTTCAAGTTTATCTTTATTGAATTTTCCAGTATTTTCTCCTTGAGTTTGCGCGGAGTAAATTAAATCTTCCATTTCAAAAAACTTACCTTGTTTATTAGCACAAAGTCCAGCTTGAGCTGCATAAACAGACTCTTGTCCTAAGAAACTCATAGCAACAACGACATATCTAACTTTCCCTTGTTGAGCTAATTCTTTTGCATTTTTAGCAGAATCTACTAAACTACCATATTGTCCCTTAGCTTGTTCAATCCAAGGAACTAATCCTGAAGCCATCCCACAAAAAGGACATTGAAAGTCTATAAATTCCACAACGGTTGCTTTTGCATCACTAGGACCCAATGCAGGGTAAAGTGAAGTGTCTTCTAAAACTTTCATACTAACTGGTTGAGCAGCGTTACCCCCATTATCATTTACAACAGCGTTTCCACCTCCTGCGTTTGCACCGAAGCCAAAACCTCCTGTAAATATTGAGATTATTAAAAGAATACCTAAAACGGCGATTGTTCCCTTAAAGAAAGTGTCTTTCTTTATTTCGATTTTGTCGCTCATTATTATTTTTCCTCCTTTTTCTTTGTATTTTCATCTTTAACAAATGAATTTGAAACTTTGCAGATGTACATGTTTTTTGTTATCTTAAAAATTGCGAAAATTAAAATTAATATTGAAAGGAGAGATAATTCAAAACCCCCAAAAGGAAAAATGGACAAAATTCCTGCACTCAATCCAAGAACTGAAATCAAACCAACACCACATGCTGCACATCCTGGCACAAACGCGGCAAGAAAAACTCCAAAAATTCCCAATAAACCAATTTTATTATCTGAACTAAAATTCATTTTAACTTTATAAAAAATGAGACTAAATAAAATTCCTAATAAAACACTGATTAAAATCAAACTAATCCAAGAAGACATTTTCATAATTTGTCCCATGTTTAAAAACAGAAACAAAAAAACTTTTATTGCTCCAAAAAAACTTTTATCGGATGAAAATTCACCAAAAACTCTCCAAGAAGAGATTATTACATTTAACGAATAAAAAAAAATTGAAATTAAAAAAGTTATAAAAAGATATTTTCTTTTACTAAACACTTCTTTTAGGACCAATATTAAATTCATAATGTATCTTATGAACTAAATTATATATATCTAGCGTCTGAACGGAAGCCAAAAAAAGCCTTAAAAAGCCCAAATTTTGGCTTTTTAACGTTCACAAAGACAAATTGGATTATAATTTTGTATAAACTTCAAAAGTTTTTCCTTTTTTCACTCTTTTTATTAATCCTCTTTTCTCTAAATCTTGAAGAACATAACTTAACTTGGCTTTAGACATATCAACTTTAAATCTTAAAGTATTTTGTGTTATTCCTTCTTGTTCTTTGGTTTTTTTCAAAACTCTCGCTTCAAAAGGATTTAACATCTTAAGAGCAAAATCAAATTTTTCTTTTTCGATATTTTCTCTCACATTCTTTTCAAGACGTTCAATTATTTTCTCTTCAGTTTTATTAAAAAACAAAATATAAAATCCTAAAGCAATAAGAAAAGAAAAAACTCCGATAGCAAAATGTGAAATTGAACTCTCTTGGTTTATTTCGGTACAGTCAATATTTTGAAAACATCCTTTGTCTACCGCTTTTTCAGATAAAACGCCACTATAATAAACAAAAAGTCCTCCAACTAAAATTCCAATTACAATTAAAATTAAACCTAGCTTTTTATTTTCCATATTTATATGAGAAAATTTTCATATATAAATTTAATCAATTTGAAATCTCTGTGTTTTTTATTTTACAAATTCCCTTAATTGACTTTCCTGTCAAATAAATTGATAAAATTAAAATTAAAATTCCAACAAGTTGCAATTCAACTCCTCTCCAAGGCAAATAAGTCAAAGCAAGGGGCATTCCAATTAATCCAAACAAGAAAGCTCCACATGTAGGACATCCAACTCCAAATGCCGCAATTCCCGAACCAATAAACCCAAAAAATCCTTTTTCACTTCCTTTTCTGAAATTATTAAAATGAAAAAGTATCATTGAAAACAAAATTGCAGACAAAAAACTCATTAAAGTTATGCTCACTATACTTAAAGTAACAAACAATGCCCCCGACATCATAACTGAAATCCAAATATCTTGGTTTGCAACTTTAACAACTAAAAGATAATATAAAATTCCAAAAGAAAGAATTCCAAAAATTAAAGAAATCCAAATATACTTCCGACTATTAAAAACAAGTTTTATTAATTCCAATGTTTCAAAAAACATACTTTTTGGGTTCATTTTAACTTAAACACCCCGCATAAATATTTGGATGGTGACTCATATGGGTTTGCCATTCCTCTAATGTTGTTCCAGCAGGAGGTTGACAAATGTCTTCGTTTGATCCACTTTTACCAAAATCTCTAATTGCATAAGTCATATTTGGAAAAAAAGTGAAAATTAAGAGTCCAAGAATCAAAATTCCTAGAAAAACATATAAAATAATTTTTTTATTAAATTTCATTTTAACATTTTACCCCCTTTCTCATTTTATTTCTGTGTTTGACCATTAAAGTTATACCTACAATATTAGATAAAATTCCAAAAACTAAAAACCAAGGTTGATACTCAACTAAAAAAACTGCAAGTCCTGAAACGCCAGCAATAGGAATTATATTGAGAAGGAAATGACTACAACATACAATCATACTTCCTCCAGAAATTGCTCCAGTTGTTGCAACAGAACCAGTGAACTTTGCATGATTTTTTATCGAAATAAATAATCCAATTTGAATTCCAAACCCTATTGCAAGAGGAAAAATTAAATACCACAAACTTCGAAGGTTCATAATTGCAAAACTAAAACCTTTAAAAATCGAAATTACCCCCAAATAAAAAGCAATCAATCCAAGACCAGACAAGATTCCAATTAAAACAGATTTTTCTTTGGGAGAAATCTCCTTAACTTCTTTATTTTCACCACTTTGTTTATTTTCACAACAATCCATCTTAAAAATTCCTACAACACTCCACCAATTTATTTGCAAATTTTCTAAAAGTCATGTTTTTTCTAAAAAAGAAAATAAATCCAAAAAAAAGCCAAAGAACCCCCATAAAAATTAAAACTTCATTTCCATAACTAAATCCCTCTAAAAGAGTATATCCAAAAACAATTAGAGTTAAAATTAAAGGCAACTTAAAAATTTCCATTGATTTAAATTTTTTATTAATTAGGTAAAACAACCCTAATGTACTTTCTCCAATCAAAATTGCAATTAAAATTTTATTCTGAAATGAATTTAAAGAATTCAAAATTAAAAGTAAAACCCAGGTTAAAAAAACAGAAGCACAGATAACACAAAATTCTTTTTTTGAATTTTTAGAAATTAATTCTTTAATTCCAAGAAAAATAAAAAATAAAGCTGAAATTCCCAAAACAACTAAAAATAATAAATCCATTTTAAACAATTAATTGAATAATCCCCCCAAATATTATTAAAAGTGAAACGGTCACAATTGAACCTTGAAATGAAATTTTCTTCCCCTTTCTAATTGAAGTTATTTTTTTACTAACTTTTGGACTCAAAAAAACCAAAAGTCCTCCGAAAAATCCAGCTAACAAGGAAAAATCAATTGTATAGGTCCGATAAAAAATTCCCCCATATTCTCCAAAAAGGTAAATTCCCACCCCATGTAATTCTGAAAAAATAGGAAGTAATGGAATAAGGGTTAACAAAAAAACTCCTAAAATAACTAAAACATCCTGAAATTTGAAATATTTTTTCTTAATAATTCTCGCAAACCACAATCCCATAGACATAGAAAACCCTCCAATTAGTAAAGCAACAACAATTTTACTAAAACCTAAAGAAACTGCTCCAAAAGCTGCAGCTCCAGCCCCAATAGTACAAAGGGGGCAATGTGCACTCACAAACTCAGAAAAAGAAAGCACAAACAAAAAACTAAAAAAAACTAAAAATTTTTTTTTTGTTTGTGATAAATTCAAGTTGTTTTCCATTTTAAAGCCTCATGAATTCAAAAGTACTTCCATCATTGTTTACTCCATAAATCACAAAGTCTCCATTTTTTGAACCAGGCATTCCAGGACTTCCGTTAGGCATTCCAGGCATTCCAATTCCTAGAATATCGGGTTGTTCGGTTAAAAGTTTGTTAATAGCTTCAACTGGAACATGTCCTTCAACAAAATATTTTCCAACAATTGTTGTATGACAACTTTCTAAAAATGAAGGAATTTTATGTTCTTCCATAAATTTGCCATTATCTGGAATGGTTATAACATTTACATCTGAACTTCCCTTACTTTTAAAGTATGAAGTATAAACCTCACAACATCCACAAGTAGATGTTTTGTAAATTGTCATTTCTTCTCCAAATTTGTCAAGACTTTGAAACCCTTTAACTGCACTTGTTAATAAAAAAACAGCTAAAACAACTACAAGAACTCCTCCAACTAAATATAAATTTTTTTTCTTCATTTTATTTTATTAAAATAGATTATTTAACAGCCTCCAACCATTCCTCCAGAAGAGACTGCTGCTGTCTTTGCCGCTTGAGCTGTAGCTCCAACTGACTGAACACTTTCTGAAGCCCCAGCTTGGAAAACTAAAAATAAAGCTACAATAAACAAAGCTCCAATCACAACCCAAAGCAAAGTATTCCTTTTTATTTCCATTTTATTTTTTACCTCCTTTTAAATTTTTAATCATCCAAATAATAAACAAAATTAATGAAATTACAACCAAAACATAAACTAACAAAGGATAAAATCCCATTCCATAACCTTTCATCATATTTCCATCATAAACTGCATTAGAACTAATAGGAGCTAAATTAGTTTGAGTTATTTTATCATGATCTGTACCACAAGCTAAAGTAAAGGGCAAAAATGCCAAGACGAAAAAAATAATAAAAAAGTATTTCATCTTAACATCCACCGACCATAGAACCTCCTGAAGTCTGACCTTGTTCAATTCCTCTATAGAGGTTTGAAGCAAGATTTATGTAATTAGTTGAATCAATTCCATTTGCTTCCAAAGCTTGTGCTTTTTGTTCATGAATTTCTGGAAAAAATAAAACCTTCCATTTTCCAAGTTCAGATAGAATATCTTCATCTGACATTTCTGGATGATTTATCAAAATATATTTAGCAAGTCCTCTCATAGCATAACTATGTGCACATCCACAAGCTCTTTCTCCATTAGAAAAAATAATTGATTGTGCCCCACAACAATACTCACAACTAATAGACCCAGCAATTTTTATGTATCTTGACATTTCTTCTGAACTTAACTTCATATCTTCATATTGAGCAAGTTTTTGGATTGTTGCATCAGCAAGTTTTGGATTACTAACACTAACATCATTATAACTAACCCCTAAATCATTTCCATAAACTGCAGGAATTCCAGCAGGAATAATCTCAGAAGCTGAAACAGTTCCTATTCCTCCACCAGTTCCAAAAGAAACTTTTCCGAGATTAAATCCAATTACTAAAACTAAAACCACAATTAATCCAATTTGAATATAAAGTTCTTTATCGGTTTGTCCTCCTTTTCTTTTTTTTGTTTTGGTTTTGTTTGCCATGAAAAATAGAAAGAAATGTTTTATTTAACCGCTTTGGTGAAACTAGTTTCAGTTCCACAATGTATAAAAACCCTTATTCTTTTTTTTATCGATGGAGAACAAAAAAGTAGGATGGTTAATTATTGGTATTTCCGTTGCTATGGGAATACTTGTTTGGATATTCAATAAAGCTCTTCAAGAAATAATTGCACAAACTTGTAAAGAAGGACCAAGTTGTATAATGCACCAAACAGCTACAACCCAATTAGCTATAAGTCTTTCAATAGTCCTAGTAATTCTTGCAATAGGTATTTACATAATGTTTTCAAAACCTGATGAAAAAATTGTAATAAAAAAAATAAAAGGAAAGGAAAAGAAAAAAGTCTTTGATTTGTCAAAATTAGACAAAGAAGAAAAAGAAGTAATTGAAATTTTAATAAATGAAGAAAAAGCAATGTTTCAAAAAGATTTAATGGAAAAGTTAGAAATTGGAAAAGTAAAAATGACTCGTTTACTTGATAAACTTGAAGCAAAACAATTTATAATTAGAAAAAGACGGGGAATGAATAATATAGTTGTTTTGAAATAAATAAAACAATTATTTTCTAAGTCCATTAAATTTAAATATCAAAAAAAATTCAGATTTTAATAGAACAAAAAAGGAGGAAAAATAATAATGAGCGACAAAATCGAAATAAAGAAAGACACTTTCTTTAAGGGAACAATCGCCGTTTTAGGTATTCTTTTAATAATCT
>Ga0210041_1002593_pt1 | contig 15001 bp, 18 predicted proteins | sample CryGeymeta201503_FD_183973 | JGI IMG/M metagenome (GOLD analysis project Ga0210041, IMG submission 183973) | Groundwater microbial communities from Crystal Geyser aquifers in Utah, USA - Crystal Geyser metaG 2015-03 (SPAdes) (version 2) | ecosystem: Environmental > Aquatic > Deep subsurface >... | reverse complement strand
ATTCAGGATGTTATCACTATTGCACTTGTTTGTAACGAGGAAGTTATGCTGATTCACGCTTACATCTCCGCCCTGAAGGGCGAAGTTTTACGCGGGGACGATAAATTGGGAGAAGAATATAGCTTATATTGTTATTTGAAGCGCCCTTTCGGAGAGCGCGACCTATGGCTTGTATGATGTCGATCTTGCTGTCTTTTGGGTGAAGAAACGCGACCATATCGATCTCCGGAACATCAACCCCTTCAGTCAAGCAGCGGGAGTTTGTAATTAATCCGAAATCTGCATCGCGAAAATCATTTAAGACTTTATCTCGGGAAGCGGAAGACATATTGCCATTTACATGGAATGCACCAATCCCTATCTCATTTTTCACAGGACCATCAGAAAAACTTTTAGCCTCATCAACGGTGTTATGAAATGTCACGATCTTTTTGACGCCATATTTTTCAATTGCATCCTTAATGGCAATTGAGTGCGCTACCGTCTCAGCATCCTTATTAAGTAGCAAATTAGGAGGAAGTCTGTCGTCTGTGATCACCGATATCAAGACGCGGTAATCAGAAATTATCCCTTGTCTAATGGCATCCCGAATAGAGAGATTGTACGCATCCTTTCCATACATAATCTCATTGTCCATTGAGTACAATACTTTTGGCTCCGTCTCGGTCCTTTTCCGATTGCCGCGCTTAACCTGATATGAAAGGCGCTTTGGTGTTGCGGTAAGGAAAACGCGCTTGCGCATCCGAGTATGGCTATCCAAAAGCGGGAGACTAAATAATTTTTCCTTCTTGCCGGCAGTGTTATGAGCTTCATCAAAAAAACCAATATCAAACCAGAATCCATCCGGGCACCCATCAGCAACAACGTCGCCGGAATGGTAGGTTGTAAAAATTACAGAAGCTGAAGCGCTGTCTTTAGTTAAAAATTCACCAACAATATTGCTGCTTGTAGTGACTATTGCACGACCAAACTCATTCCGAAGGTCATCGCTGGTAACGCTCACTGAATCATCGCCGCGAGAAACGGTGGAATCAGAACACACACACAAACAGCGCATGGATGGGAGAGGCACTTTAAGCCACTCTCTTAGTGTTTGCCTCACCAACGCAATGGACGGAAGATAGATGACGATAGACTTTGCGCTAAGAAGGCAAGCTATTGATGGAGCTACAAAAGTTTTTCCCGTGCCGCAGGCCATGATGACTTTACATCTATCACTACTAGATAGGAGGCTAACAGCTGATTCGACGGCAGACGCCTGATGATTCTTTAAAATGATTTTTGAGCTCATTACGGGCCTTGTACGCAACACTGAATGGAATTAATTATATCGTGAGCGCACACAATATGCAAACAAAAAAAACCGCCAGACCAAAAGGCCTAGCGGTTTCGTGATGCAATTACTTGGAAAGACCGTATTCGTCAACAATCCACTTCTTACCGGACCATTCAGCAACAACGGATTCAGAATCCTCAACCACATCATCTCCATCTAAAAGAAGGAAGGTATATGTTCGAACAACACCATCTTTTAGTGCTTTATTTGCCATTAAACGCTGCAATCCTTCAACACGCTCCTCAAGAGAATCGTAGCCAAATGTTTTAACACCAAAAGCGTCAGACTTCATGCGAATAGCTATCTGGTGCTCTGTTGGACTGCCTACACTCAAATCAACCCCTTGAAGACGATAGACATCGGACCAAGTTGATTCGCAAATGTGACACGAAGCACCCTGATAAGCAGTATTACCTTCAATATCAAAAAATGAACCTTCAATATCATCAGAACCGCAATAAGGGCAGCAAGATGATGATTTGATATAGTGACGATCGATGATCTGCTCGGCAGTCAATGGTTCAGGCTTTTCCTCTGTCTTTTTCAAGACTGCAGACAAGGTGTCCCAGTTAGGAAGACCTGCTACGTTGGAAACCACTTCGAGCGCCCTTCCGTGGGTTACCGGAAGACCATTCAAAGTGAGACCAGAGCTTTGGATCGCCTTGGCCAGCTTCTTTGCCACGTCAGCATTCTCTTTGGATGAAGAAGACAGGGTGATTTCAGCAGCATCTTCAGCAATAACGCTACGAGATGTCAAGGCCTCTTCCAAGCTTGCCAATACACCTTGAGCATCGCCACCGGCACGCAACACCAGAACCAGTTGGGCAGCATGGTCAACGATGTCAGAAACCGCTTCTTTCGAGAGATCCATCGACGTTGTATCCACAACATTGCCTTCGTCATCAAAGGTGTTGAGAGTAACGTCAACCTTGGCAGTTTCACCAAGCAAAACACTCTTCAGCAACAGGCGATCTGAACGGTCAACCAGGTAGTAATCATCATCCAACAGCTCGACCTCGAACTGGCGATCATTCACCTCCTCATCGGTGGTATTTACTTCGATGTACTCACCTTTGAGAGATTGGAATTCAACACCATCTTCGCTTGATTCGATATCAAAGACACGACCAGTCTCAACATCCAGGCTCGCCTTGCTAGACACACGCCCCTCTTCCCAGATACCAACGAAGGTTACGTCGAAAACAGTTTTTTGCTTCATGTTTTTTTCCTTATAAATTAGGCTGATTGCCTATTAATTTTCCATTGCTCCCATTACAGAACTGCAACCAGCCTCATTTGTAAGAAATGAAAGTGGGTTGTAATGCAACGAATTCACCATACCCAGGATGGGCGGGAGCGACAGGCTTCGTTATGCCAATCAGAAGATAAGGAATTGGGGGCAATAAAAAACCGCCCGAAGGCGGTTTGGCGGGAGAAGCGCGGTTTAGCCAAGCAACTATATACGATCAAATTCCATTCGAACACCTAGTGAGATTGAGGAGGCTGATAAGCCATCCGTCCGCCAACTGCCGATGCTTTAAATAGAGTCGCTTTCTCAACGCGACGATTGCGCTCGTCGGCATTGCACGTAGTCATATACACACTAGAGCCGGAATATATAGCTACCGCAACAATATCCTGTTTTTCGGGATGCTCAGACGGCTGAAACTTAAAGTCCGGCGCCGTCCACGCTTCACACACATGAGTCACGACGGGGAATTTCTCAAGCATCATACCGATGATTGACTTCACACCCCCTTCATCTCAGCACTTACATGAAGTACGTTAAATCGAGAGACATCATCTCCGTCTATTGAAATCCCAATGATCTGATGATCGACACCTCCTTTATGAGTATAGAAAAAATCAATCATTTTAAAGATTTTGTCGTATATGCCAGAAATCAGAGGCGGAATTTCTTCAGTGCTCATAAAAACCTTTTATGGAGCTTTGGGCGCACAATAAGCCACTCGCCCCTCAAATTTTGCAATCGCCAAATTGCCTTTTTGGATTGTCTTTTTGTCTACATCAAGCTGATTATCTTCAACAGGAAGGATGTGCAACTTGTTCTTTCCGTCAGATTGAGTCTCAATGCCTACCAGCATATGCGCCACAACCCCTGCAGCAGAAAATCCATCCTTAACCATCTGAAAAACCTCATCATAGACGGACAAAATCTGCACGGGTATATTGTCTTGAGGGAATTCCATTACACAGCCTCAGCTTCAGTCGATACAGCATGCGGAGACGGAACAGATTTGATCGTTTTTACACCCAACGCGTCACGCACCTTGTTCTCGATCTCGACCGCCAAATCAGGGTTATTTTTCAGGAACTCGCGAGCATTGTCTTTGCCCTGTCCGATCTTCTCGCCGTTGTAGGAGTACCAGGCACCGGCTTTTTCGACGATTTTGTGCTGGACGCCGTCGCACCACCCAGTAATTGCAGCAAAACTAGACCACCACTCATTGAGTTGGTGGTCTTTTCTATCGCTCAAAAAAAACGCCCACCATGAAGGTGAGCGTCGGGTATTGCAAATTACTAGGCCAGAACAGCCGGAATATCAACGCGACGCGCTTCTGCTTGCCAGATGGCCAAGCTTTCATCGGTCACGCCAGGAAGTGGCGAATACTCATCTGGCTTTGCATTAGCCAAACGCTTCTCTCGCAGATCCTCATAGAACAGATCGGCACCGACAAAAGAACGACAGGTCTCGACTGCAGCAACCGCCGTCGAACCACTACCGCTGAATGCGTCACAAACGACATCGCCCGGCATGGTGTACAGCATCACAGCTCGCTTCACCAACTCAACCGGGAACTGGGCGGGATGCTTGCCCATCTTGCTCTCAGGATGGTTGTGCTTCACGTTGCCAATATCAGACCAGACATCGGTTGGATGTGAACCGTACGGGTTGCCAGACAACTGCCCCTTGTTAGGGCCTTTGAAGGCTCTTTTACTGGGCTGCTTTTGTGGAGTGCGAGCGGTATTCGGGTTGAATGTAGCTTGCTCACCCTTACTGAACACCAATACAGTCTCATGGCGATCCGCCAAACGATCTTTTGGGGTGAGCCCGTGAGGGATTGTCCAGATGATGCGACTTTGGAACGTCAACCCGGCACGACGAAGATCCTCAAACAACAGGATATCCATCGGCATGAGGTGATTTTCCCAGTCACGCGTTTTACCGGTGTTCAGACAAACAACGCCACCAGACTTGACCGTACGAGCCATTTCGCTTCGATTTGTGTCTGTGCATTGATGGGTTCAATCTCTACAAATTTTTCCGGATATTGCTCAATTTCCTTTTCGCCTGTACTCGCTTCCCCCTGCAGAAAGTGGGACACAAGCATTGTTGTTTTGTTTAAAAAACGTTTTCGTTGTGGATCTGGATTAGTGAAAGCCTGCCAAATATCATTACGAATTCTTGGCTGCTGACTGACCGATGTGGCCGGTTGTGGATTGGCGACCGTGCGATGTCGCAGGGAAACTAGAACATCCCCAGAAATACCTGGACGTTCAACAGAGACTACTTCGCCATGCGCGCGCATCAAGAAGTCAGAAAACTTCTTGTAACCGTGAGCCTTTTCGTCGAAGTAGCCAAGACCTCTACTTGCGAGGGACGCATTCAAACGCTGCTTTAGGCGGGCACCAAATTCGGGGGATTTTTCTGAAAGCAGTTGGGTTAGTAACTGCGTAATGAGAGTTGGCTCGTGCATTTTTAACTCCAAGGGTTCAAATCGCAATTAGGAATATCCCAACACATAGTGTGTTGGGTATCCCGAAATTTTTTGCTTTCTGAGTTCCCTTACTTAGAGCCACGTCGTCTGGAATGGAGAACTCATCACACCATCCAGCACTTTGGCGCTGCTTAAGCCCTCAAGATGTACTAGATATATCTGGTACTCTCAAGTACCCTCCTTAACGGAAGGCATGGCGACACTTTAAGTTACCAAGGCATACCCAGTCAAGACCTTTATTGCTGCCTATTACACACCGCAAATAAAAGTTACTCCACAAAAAATTCAGTCGGCAAATCTCCCTTTGTTTCCTAAAGGCTCTTCATAAAGTGCTTTATGCGCTTACCCAGCTCACTAAGAACCATACCGACAGCCATCATGAATACGGCAGGGACTGACCCGATAATTGATTCCGGAATCCACCATGTGGGTAAGGATGGATAGATGTCTGCCAATACTTTAACTGTATTAGCTTGTCCTCCAAGAGAACCAATAACACCTATCGTCCCCGTTGCCACATTTCCAAGTAAAGCAAACACGATCAGCAACCCACCCAGATATGCGAGGGTGCTGCCTAACCGAATTAGCCGTTCCGGTTCACTTAGAAAATATTCCTGGATTCGAAAAAACATACCATTCCCTTCAATTTAAGATTACTGACAATTCATTCGCACCACAGCACTTTTCCTTTACGGAGAATAAAGTGACTGCGGCAACGAATTTTTCGATGGACTGATGGAGTTAACGTGATTTGATTCTTATCATCCAAAGTAAAATCCCATCTCGGTCTTCCAGTAGGGTCAAGCGCGAGCTGAATTAAATCACCGCACCCACACGGACAAACCATGGCCGCCATCCAATATGTCTTGCGCTCGCCGACAAGATATAACTTGTTTGTTTCGCAGACATCAGGAAGTTCATCACAAATGATGGCCTTTAACTTAGGCTGATAACCTACAAGGCGTTCAACCCATCTAGCTATCCTAGTTAAGGTGTTCTTTATCATTGGCAAGGTCCTGAAGGTTTAATAATGGCTCTTGGTCTCCTATTGCAACGAACCTTGAAAATATTTTGCAGCTTTCTCCATCCAGCAAATCAACACTAGCCTCTGGGTCGCTCATGACAACCCTGCGTTGTGCGTATTTCGAGTTGTGCTCAACTCGGTATGGATGAATTCTTGCAAGAAACTCATTGAATGCCATTGATGCAATCTGCATATTCACCGAAATTACAGCCGGCTGATCCACGCGCACACCTTTGATGTAGCCTTGCTTCTCCCTCTCTTTGTATAACTCAGGAGATTGCCTATGCATCATTGCCGCATCCAATCCGGCCGATGTGTATACGCCACGACTCAATAAGCTTGATCCACTTGGCTGAATGTAGTGCACCGCACCATTAATACTTTCAATACCGCCCTTGCCATCTGCATCAATCCTCACGCCCATATCGATATACGGAATAAGGTAGTAGCTAGCTAATTTGTTCAGAATATGTCGTCCATCAACAGAGTCCATACAGCCAAATATCACATCGCATTGCGACAGCGCCTTAATCGCTTGTCGAGTCATCAAATCACATTCAAGCGGGACCACATGCGTTCCCAGCTTCATCTTTTCAATAGCGCATGCCAGCACATCAACCTTTGGTTTGGCCTCTTCTGCATCTTGCCATGTGCTGTTGAGAATGCGATTTAAATTGCCGTGTTCAACAGGCTCTGGATCTACTACAACCAGATGCCCAACATGATTCCTGGCGAGCTGTTCGATGATTATCGAGCCTGTTCCAGAGCAACCAACAACACCTACTCGCAAACGTCTCATTATCGAGTAAGTCCCATCCCCGAAAGCTTGAACTATCCGAATAGCATGTTTTGGAATCTCCGGTTTTGTATGCTCACTAAACCAGTATTTGATGTCGTCACCAACGACTCTGACGGTATGCAGATCCTTGCCTAGCTTTTCTGGCCAGATTGAACGTCCAATCAACTCCCCATCGGGAAGCATGATCAAGCTCGCCTGAGGCTCGTCCGTGTCTAGCCAACCGTAAATTGAAGCAAACAGATCAAGGTCCGATTGATCATCTAGGTGCGAGAAATTCCGATATCCGCCCGGATGACTATGAATTTTGACTACGCCCAATCCACTATTCATCGCCTTTTCAAGTAGCGGCAGAATCGACTCAGTGCACCAAGTCACTTTGTCTGGCTGTCGAACCGTACAAGCCTCATAAGGAACCGCATGCACCTCTTGGACTAGCAGCGTGCTTGCATTCATATTACGAGCGCGGCCGCATAAAGCTATTGCGACCGCCTCGCAACCATCTCCGGGGAACAGATGCTTTTTAAGCTGTTCATGATGCTTCTTGGTCATCGCCAGCGACACCTGACCTTGATTCCCGTTCACTTGCTCAACTCCCGATCCAACCAGTCAGCAACCAGTCCCATATGGGTGCTTAGATTGTCCTCGCCAATCCGCCAAGCACTTTCAGAAGTGCGGTGGCGCGACCATTGCTGCCAGCTTTTTCCATCAAAAGCTGTCTCGCTCAACTGGCGAATCGTTCTTCCGTCCGCTCGCGATAGGCTTGGTGAAAAGTACGCCATATCGATTTGCGTATCTGGATATCCGGGTGGTAACACAACATAAACGCTGGCCAACTCGACGTTGTATCCCTTGGGAATGGGGAAGCCATGTATCAGTATCCGCTTCACACCGGTTGTTAACACTGCTTCCCAATGGAGGCCAAGCGACTGAAGGTATGCCAAGTCATCTTTCATGGGATCAAATTGGCAGCGCACTGACGGTGCCTCACCTTCAGTCACTTCATTCGGGATTGTCATGAATCTTTCAATTCCTGGTGCAGTGAAATCAACCATCTCATCCAATCCGATGCGCTTGATTTGGTCCTTTATTTTCTGTTGCAAGATATATCGTTCTGGCGGTTTTTTACCCGCCAAAATCAAAATATCACGCCCCTTCATTGTGGCCGCCTGCACTGTGTAGTGAAGCTTGTCCACCTTGATCTTATAATCGTGATCATGTGGCACTTCTTTACCATCTTTTGCATACGCCTCAATATCAATAACTTCTCTAGCTTGGTTCATTTCTTTTCCTTTCTGACACCTTTGAATGGGGTCTTGTCTGTAGTTTTGACATCCAAGAATTGCCCGTTACCCTCATCACGCTTGACCCAGTGCCCCGAGGGAGTTTGCGTTTGAGAACGATCTTTTACTGCACCATTTCGATGACCATCACCTGTGGGTGGATTAGTAGCCATGCTAACTCGCTTTCTGCTTCAATGAAGCTGTTTAACTTAAGATTTAAAAAATAGCTGTTTCCAGCTAGTTTTAATACTAATCCACCTTTCCGATTAAATCAATACATTTAATCAGATTTATTTTATTGACTGGTAGATGTACTCAATACCGCCAGTATCAGCTGCAACTTCAGTACGTAATATGTAGCCCTGTGCTACTAGCTTCTTAAGTCGGGTACTTGAATTTTGAACTGTTATGTCCAAATCAGCTGCTACTTGTGATGCTAATACCGCGCCTTTAGCTAAAACATAGTCAATAAGTTCTTTAGCTGCCACCGTCATCTCTGGGCCCAGTATGGTCGGTGTATTGTTATCCCAATATATCAATGGCTGCTCTAATGCTCTCGCTGCGTAATTCCAGTTGTCCAATATATCTTTATTTCTAATTTGCTCTAGATATATACCTTTAACTTCCCTATAGCGTTTTGCAACTGAAATTACGCTTTCTCTTGGGAAAGAAGCATCGGTCGCTTCAATACCTTCAAGGGAAATACCAAATACTAGGATTGACGGATGTACATCAATAATGTCAGTTAGCTTGCGGAATACTTCTTTGCCCTGAACATTGCCAAAAGGATGATCATCATTAGTGTGATCGCGAAGATTTATGACGAGCTTATTCTGTTTCATTTTTTCAGTTTAATGAGAATCAAGTCCCTTGGTCAAGCGGAAAATCAAAACAGATATGTGTACCCAAGAGTCGAGGCATGTCGTCAACAAACTGCAAATCGGACAATCTCCCCTTCCTATATATGAACTTTGCCTCACAATGTTCTTGCCTTACCAAGATGGTCGCATCAAATTGCGATGCCTGATCAGTACTCCTCTTTAGTCCCAATCCGCGCCCTTCATCTGTTGATTGGCTAATTCTCCCTTTCGTGAACACTTTTTCTAGAAGTGACCTTTCATATGGAAATGGAGACTTTCCAATCTCTTCTGCGATGTCAGGGTACTTCTCTGCGAGGATTGGACGAAGTGTTCCTACTATTCCCTTGCCGCTATCTGAAATCACAGTCTGGATATGAGGAGCCTTTCCCTTGTAAACCTGCAGTGCAACAAATCCCAGAATTGGCGATTCTGAATGGTCCCGAACATTGCCGAACAACTCGCTAATAACGGTAAATGCAGCCTGTGAATATTTCGGATCAGACTTAGAGACGAAGCTTTCCTTGAGGTGCTTAGGAAGAGATTCGTCAGGAAAGATTGGGTCTATTGCGCCAAATTCCACTAGGTTTTCGCTTTTCCCCTTATAAACCTCTGCTGCAGATGTTTTCGGCCGTCCAGGCAACACAACCACATCCTTCCTAAGCTGGTCGAAAAAACCGGCTCGGTTCAGATACTTGAGCGCAGAATAGCTGCGGGTAAAGTCCAATGTTACTTGTTTACCTCGATGGTCTAATTGATTCGATAGGGCCATCAAACGTGCAGTGGTTTCAAGAAGCAAACCACAACCTTCGGGAACAACAAAAACAATGGACGTTGCCTCCGAATCTAGCGGGGAACCTGAATTGGCAAGTACAGATTCGAAGGACTTGCAGTCGATCCAACTTTTCGAAGTCAACTCAATAAGAAGCTCTGACAATTTAAGCGACCAACAATACTGCTCATCCACTTGAAAAACATCAAGGTGTTCGTATAAAAACGAATTCACTTCCTTCTTGTCAAAATGAAGCTTTTTCGCAATGTCTTTTGCTTTGATTCCTGGGGTGTCACTCAGGATTTTCTCAATCTTTTTTTGCATCACAACTTACTCTAGCAATTAATGTAGGTAAGCTAACGAGCGAACTGGGTTTTGTCTATCTTTCTGATGGCCTATATATTTTTCGGCTGCCATTGAATCGAATTCATACGATCCTGTGACGCTCAAAAGCCATTCCCAGATTGTACTCACACTCACAACTGATCAAGAATTTAGCAATGCAGCATTCTCCAACAATGTTGCAGAAGATTTCTTACTACCTCTTTTGATTTGGATCACTTTTGCTTTGGCAGTGGAAGTACCACTATTTTTTTCAATTTGGTTCCTGGATTCGGCTTCTGCTTTGCTCAGGCTAGCGATAAGCGCCTCCCTAGATAGCGCTTTCTTTCGAGCTTCTTCTGCATATTTAGTAAATTCCAATCTTGCAGCTAACGGAATTTCTATCGGACACCATAAGTCATTCTTTTCTTTCACGCCAGTAATGTTCTGTCGCAAAATTATTTCGACATCAGTCCGGTTAGAAAAGTACTCCAATGAATGGTATGCAGCAATTAACTGTTCCATTCTCACGGCCGAGTTCTGCCGCCTAGCGATCTTGTAAGCAATAACTAATAGGCTTACCAAATTTCGCTTAATGCCTGCGGTAAACACATATATCTGAAAATTGTCACGCTCCGCATTGAACTCAAAATCATTCGGCGCAAGAAGCATAAGCGAGTTAATTGTATTGATCCAATCTTTGCTGTCGGGAAGTTCTGGCAATAGGACGATCGGGTTGCCCAATAATCTTTGCCGATCCTCGTGATTCCGCCTTAGCAACTTGCTTACCAAACTAAAGTTTGCTGCATACACAAATGGAATGCCAAACATGCATACTGACAACAATTGTGTTGTAACCAGTGAATTTGCATCAGCAGACTGTGAAGCGAATTGAAACTCGTCAACTGAAGATAGACAAACTCCATCTCGGTATGCAAGCTTTCTAAGCGTACTTAATAGATCCGATTTTTTGTAGTACACCTCATCAAGCTTATTGTTGGGTAGGAATGCTGTTAACAACTCAACCGTAGTGGTTGCCGTCATTAGCTTTACTCCCCAATATGCTTGAAGCTGTATTTTGTGATTCGCATTAATGTCAACGAAGTGTATATCGGATAAGAGCCTAGAAAGTGCCTTCAGGATCTCGGATTTCCCGCAGCCCGCGTATCCAGTTAAACAAATCGCGGGGTATGAATCTGGGAGTGGAGATTTTTCTCTCATGCAGCCAGCTGTGTATGCAACCCCCATCACATATTGATTAATTGCATGGGCATGAGATACACCCACCAACTGTCGCAATATCTCAATAGCCTGTTGAGTTGGAACAAACACATTTTCCATTGCCTTTTTTAGGATATTACTAGCCAACTCAACGGGAAGTTTTCCCAAACCTTGAATTACTTCTGGATCCACCCTTGTTCTTTTTATGACTTCATCTTCTTCATACAAGGGTATGAACCGATCCACCCAAGGATTGAATTGAGCTTTGGCCATAATTACTCCCCAGCAGAAAAACGATTTCTCGTCTCAGCTGATTCTCGGCGGGCCGTTGCCGTATTACGCTTTGGTTTTCCAGCCTTTCGTGACCCCGCATCCCATTCCTCACCTGTCTGTTCGAAGAAAGTTTGCTCAGCTTGCATCTCTGCAGCTTTTTGATGTTCTTTAAATTCAGAAGATATTTTGCTCTTCAATTCAGCACGCTCTTCCAGTTCATGGAGAGATAAGTAGATTTGCTCATCGTCATCTAGAAGCGACAGTTTTGCATCAAGTTGGACAATTCTTGTACCTACCTGCGCCCAAATATGGCGTACGCACATGTCCATCACATATCCTTTGATTTTGACACATTGACCACTTGCCACCTTATCCACAACGCCCGTTTCTCTTAAAGAGTCTGAATCAAATTTTTGTTGCTTATACCAAACGCCATCACTAAAAACCGTTAATTGGACCGGCGTAAGAAATGTACGAACGGCATCTTCAATCTTCATGGGTTGTGCGCTGGTTCTGAAAAGTGAAGCGAGATGGTTCCAAATCCCTATAGGTGATGGTTGAACCATTTTTCGATCCCAATCTGGCAACATTCGCTCCGACATATCCATGGAAGCGTTGTCTTTGATAAGACGTATGATTTCTCGCTTGGCCAAAGCCACCGGATTCAAGTCACTTTGGAAATAGTTCGGCTGCCCTTCTGATTTCAAATCCTTTGGATTTGATGATTCGATCGTGGCCTTCGACTGCCCCATATATGATGGAGTTAACTCGCGTATCGGAAATTGCTTTTCGAATTCTTCAATTAGATTCTTTTTTGCACCAGGCCCTCTATCGGTTACTGAAAAAGGAGGGAGTCCTTGGCTCGGCCAATCTTCTTCTGAAATATTCAAACCAAATAAACTACAGAAATATGACTTTGGCACGGCCATAGAAAACAGCATCATTCGATATGCCTCACTACGCTCCTTTCCTAGCGCAAAACCTATACCTGTCAACATTCCGCTTGCCACACACCTCGACCTGACAACACATAGCGGCTGCAATGAACTTCCCTCAAGAAACCCACGTGGCACTTCCTTCAGATAAAATCCATCTGCTTCGACTCGCTCCATAAGATTGGATACCGATTCCGAGAACCTCCCCTTTGACGCTGACTTTTTTGTGCGGTATCTGAATTTCCCTAAAAGAGTCGTTTGAACCTCCCTCAAGCCAAACTTCTTGTTAACTCGGTAACGGAACTGCCAGTAGCTAGGGAATGGCTCACCCTTTGGATGTGAAATCTTCTTCATGACAGGCCCAGATCCTGCGACAACGCATCCAAAGATTTTTCTCAGACATTTCACATAAATACTTTTCATCGACTTACCAAGCGCTGAGTATTTCAAATACCCATCTTCAATCTTCTGAATCATTTCCGGTGTGCATGTGTGACCGTGTTTTTCTCCCATCGATATTGATTCTCGACCCATTTTTATATCGGGGTGTAGATTCCGATCCCAATTTCCAGCTCTAATATATGAGGGAAGCAAAGACCAGATGTCACGCCCAAAGCATAAGTAGGTATAGAACCAAAGGCGGAAGCGAGTTTCGTTTTGCGGGGGAACACACTCTCGTGCGTACTTGTTCAATTCCATATCGACATTGTCTGCAGAGAGGATGGTTGTCAAATTAACCAACGCAGTAGTGAGATACAGAACGCGCTGCTCGACGCGATCACTGTGTTGTTTTTTAGCTTTTCGCCTCAGAACATCAATATGGGTGAGATCATCGACTCCCTCCAGTTTCTCCAACCAGGGGGGAAGTTTTGCTTGATTTTGATTGATCACTATCTCGCCATTTTGAAGTGCAGACTCGAATATCTTCTGATTCAGATACACAATCGAAGCTTGTTGAGTCTTATATTCAGCAGAAAAATGAACACACAAAACACGCCCGATGGCGCTGTTGTTTTCAAGGAAATGGTATGTCTTCCCCTTTTCCAAAACACCCAGACCACTCGGAGCCTGAAACTGAATTCCAATGCGCATGATTACTCCTTGAATAGATTTGAATAAACAGCCAGAACATCTTGTACTTCTGGTCTGATTGGACGATTGATTAAAATTGGAGAAAACAAATCGACGCGCAACTCTCTGCTCCAGATCGCCTGGTTAAAGACCGTCAGGCAATCATGAATAGTGAAACGGTTCTGGTTGATCAGCATCTGTACAATCTCATTGCCAGGGATGCCAAGCACCATGCCAGATTTGAACTTGTCCAAAATCTCCTGACGCTGCTCTCCATTGATCTCAAGTTTTGCTTTGGTATAACCAAACAGTTTGTGTAGGTTGTTGATCACCACTAAATCGACTGTATCTTCAGTGAATTGAACAGTGCGAATATCCGCATCAAGATAATTTACTTCCTCAACTTGATGCCTTGCGATGGCCTTTTCCTTCTCTTTGATACTGTTGCCGCGTCGGCGACCTGATGGAACTCCTCGACTAAAATCATCAGAATTTTTCTTAACGGTCCAATTAACACAGTAGTTCCTACCTTCACTATTCATAAACAGTAATAGATCTCCCACATAGGGGTAAGGAACCCACATATTTGCATCGGGCATACGCGGATCAGGGACTGAGACTGTCGGATGGAATTTCAGGTATCCAAGCGCATCAGCAACTGCGACTGTGCCGCGCATAGATGGAAGGGATTTGCCCACCATACTAGGGTGACTCGCCAACGGATGTTGGCAAGGCCCCGTGGGCAACATTTTCTGCTCTTGCAAATCAATCAAGTTGGGATTGTGAAGTGCGAGGAGAGCAGCAAAACGTTCTGGTTGCGATAACAGATGTATATCTCGCCCCAACTTACTACTCGAAAGAATTGAGGGGCGAGAAATTGATGGCGCTTCATTGCGTGTAGCCAAAATTGACGGGATGTAATTTTTCCCAAAAAGGCCGTGTTTCTGCCGATCAAGAATCAGTTTCAAGCGGTCAGGCGTAACGCCAGGTAGGATGGCCATAATGAATCTCCAAAACTATTGGTTGTTCGCAAATAATTTGCGAGGTAACTTCGTTTTTTGGAGACAAGTAGACTTATATAAGTCAAGAAATTATTCTTGACCGCAAACATCGAGAAGAAGAAACTACGGTTTCCGAAGTCGCAGTAACGTTTCATGATGCATGCAAAAGCCAGCTCGTCTCCAGACGGTCTGGTTTTTGTTTTTATGGCATTTGTAATTCTCCTTTCATAAAATCTCTTAACGCTGTTCAAGCATTTCTGCCATTTTTGCAACGATGGTTCTGTCAGTTGCAGACAAGTGTTGGAATCTGCATGCGATTTCAGCAAGCGATTTGGCCTGTTCTGGTTGGAACTGATCAGTGACGCTGAGTA
>Ga0210041_1002576_pt1 | contig 15087 bp, 15 predicted proteins | sample CryGeymeta201503_FD_183973 | JGI IMG/M metagenome (GOLD analysis project Ga0210041, IMG submission 183973) | Groundwater microbial communities from Crystal Geyser aquifers in Utah, USA - Crystal Geyser metaG 2015-03 (SPAdes) (version 2) | ecosystem: Environmental > Aquatic > Deep subsurface >... | reverse complement strand
CCTTCAACCCACCCAACCACCTGCGCCCGGTGAGCAGAGTTTTATCACTTATCAAATTTCCGATGGTGTTATGACGAATGAGGCGCTTTTGACAATTAACTGGATATAATATGGGCACCGCCAAGTTAAGAGGCCTAATATGAGGATCGAGCAAACGAACCGCCATCTCTAATTTTGAGATTCAAAAACCTATATTTTATGCGGGTTCCAATTTTTCAATATGCTAAATGACAGAAAATGTGCAGAATTCACGAGTGTTTGATAGAGCGGCGAAAATCGTTGGTATAAAAGGGTTCTATGTTATTTAATTCCAAGACGGCGGCTGGTGCACGTTCCCTCATATTAGGCCCTTTGGGAGCTTAAGTGATTTATTTGGAAGTATTAGCCTTGAAGTAAAGCAGTTTTGTGAGAAAGTTAAAAAACGAATAGAAAATGGTGAAGCCGTTGACCTCATAGCTGACAGTAGCGGCATGAGCTTTGGCAAGGCAAGCGGTTGGTATGAAAACAAATATGACAAGCCGTGCCCAAAGAAGCCTTGGCGGAAGTTACATTTGTCCATGGATCCTCAGATGAATATACAAGCCGTTAAAACGACAACCGATCGACTCGATGATCGTGACGTTTTAGAGGACTTAATTCCCGAGCATTTAAACGTTGAAAAGTTTATTGCCGATGGGGGATATTATAGCATGGATATATCGGAGTCTTTTTTGTACCAAGGGATCATGCCAATAATACCTTTGCCTTCTGATGCGGTAGTGCACGGAAAAGATTGGTCAAAGTGGCATGATAAAATTGTGCAATACATTAAGGAAAAAGGAACGGTTTATGCTTTTCACAAAAAATACGGCTATGGCATTCGCTCCTTAGTCGAAGCTCTCTTTTCAAGGATCAAAAGGTGTCTTGGTTCGACCCTCCTGACGCAAAGGGAGTCCTCACAAAACAATGAAGGAATCATCATTGCCAACATTATTAATCTCTGGAATTCCTTTGGAACGTGTAATTCTCAAAAAATAGGATAATTGCGTCAAAATTGACCGTAGCAAGGTCTCCCGAACAAAGCTATTACATATTATATCCAGTTAATTGTCAAAAGCGCCTCATTCGTCATAACACCATCGGAAATTTGATAAGTGATAAAACTCTGCTCACCGGGCGCAGGTGGTTGGGTGGGTTGAAGGTCTGAGGAATAAAATTCCAGAGAATCGCTACCCCCTTCACCAGCACCTTTATCAACAAAAGCAGTAACAATTCCCGAAGTATCCTCTTGAATGATATTAATACATACAGGCGAGGAAAAAATATCATTAGATAATACATCAACCCTCATAAATCCCTCGTTTGTAAAAAAGAGATCATACCAAAAATCTGCACTTATTATATCGTTCACAGCCTTAAAGGTTACTTCAGGTACGCTAAAATTTCGAGCATCTATAGTATTATTATACTCTTCGAAGTGCTTAATTAAATAAATATCATCTAAATTATCTATGGCCAATTCTTCAAAACCTTCTTCTCTTATTTCTGGCAGGAGCTCGTCAAATAAATTAATTTCTTCCTCTCTGACAAAATTTAGGCCTTCCATATCGTCAACTATATTATTAACAAAAATATTTTGGTTAATAGACCTTCCTATATTTTCGTAAACAATTACTTCCTCAAGCTCCTCTTTTGGTATTTGAACATCCACTAATGTAACCTCCTCAACTTCGTAAGTCCGGCCACAACCTCTAATAATGTAATTACCTTTTTGGATGAACTCAGCGCCATTGGAACCTTCAGGCATAATGGGAAGGTTAAATGTAGTGTTATCTGCAAAAGATTGCGTCGGCGCAGAAGAAAGTGAAGAATGAGATAATACATCCTTCCCTGAAAAATTGCTCTGCTTTCTGTTATCAGACAATATTGTTACTCCTTGAATTTAATTACATTATAATTTTTTTTTATTAAAAAACGGTTAAAGCTTGATTTATTTCCCATAAAGTTCAATAGGGCACCGTCAAGTTAATTTCTCTCGGCGTCAACAGATGCGATAGAACCGCTGGGATGAACCCTATATCCAGTTAACTTGACGCTGAAGTTTTAGTTAATTTTTCCAGAAAAAAATATTGACAAATAAAGAGATAAAATATAAATGTAACAGGTGCAATCTCAATAACTGAGAAAATGCTGTAAAATACAAATCAAGGACTATGCTTATGAAAAATACAATTTTAGCGTTCGGCCTTCTATGTTCTCTTCCAGCCCTAGGAACCGACATGTTGCCAGCATCCGAAGAAAATCATCAAACACCCTCCAAAGCAACTCGCTTTCAAGAAACTTTTCCTGAAATTACAGAACTACAAGGGCAAATATTTGGAGAATTTTCTCTCTATTTTGGTCCACAATTATCAACAATCGAAGAAATTGAAATTCCGGAATTAGATACTCAAATTTCTAGTGAGGAAGAAAATACAAAGTTTTTCTTAGAAATAAAAAGGGAAAAACTTTTAGAAAAGGCCTCTGACTACAGAGCTTTATTAAATGCTGTGGCGAACTTACCCAAGGTGTTCGATTTTCTTCTTCATAGAATAGAAGAAGACCAAACCTTATGGTTCACCAGCACACATCGTCACGAAAATAAAACCGTAGAGGTATTTAATATTGATTTAGAAAACTACATGTCTTTCAATGAAAATCATTCGGCTCTAGTAGAAAAACTTCAAGAAAATGAATTAGAAGAATCGGTAATAACCTTAAATCAATTCTCTCGCCACACATACAAAGCCCAAAAAGATTATAAAAAAGAGTTTCTTCAAGAATACGAAAACAGTGACGTGTTAATACCTCTCCTTTCTGATATCTTGTTTTCACTTTCACCGGAATTCTTTTCAGAAGAAAATAAAACCCAATTAAAAAGAGAGACCAAGATTAAAAGAGCTGAAAATCTTATTCAAGAGTACAATATAAAGGTCAAAAAACAAGAAAGTCTTCATCACCTTTTCACTTTGTTAGAAGATTACTTTTTAAGACCGCTTCAGCAATTCAAAACAATGAATGCGGGTTATCCTACACTAACCGATGAGGAATTTGAGCAAAAACTTCAAGAGCTTAGAACTAATTCCGAAAATAATGAGGAATAAACCTAAGATTTTCCAATGATCATTTTTACAAGAGAGCCCCTAAGTTGGGCTCTCTCTTTTTTGGCACTGTCAAGTTAATTAATCCCGTAGGGCTTTGTTCGGGAGAGCTCCTGACGCAAAGGGAGTCCTCACAAAACAATGAAGCAATCATCATTGCCAACATTATTAATCTCTGGAATTCCTTCGGAACGTGTAATTCTCAAAAAATAGGATAATTGCGTCAAAATTGACCGTAGCAAGGTCTCCCGAACAAAGCCGAAGGTTTCCACAATGTCACACCTGCCTCAAATTAACTTGACGGTGCCTCGAAAAAGGTATAGAATTCGGCGAAATGCTCATGGTATTAAATTCCAGAACCTAGGGACAAAAACTCACTTAAAAAACCCTAAATTCTGTCCAGTCCTAAGGGTGCACCGCATACCGCTATAGATAAAAGGGGACAGATAAAGTTCATTCGCCGAATTCACAGGGTCTTTTAGGCTCTGTGCAACTAATTGTCTAGAAAGATGATGATGGATGTATAGACTAAGAAGCCCATAAAAAAGAAGTTTTTTATCAAAGAGCGAAGAGACCTATCTTGAGTTGCGTAATTTTATTTAAGAGTCTCGCAACCAAATGCCATACTTTATAAATATGCGCGTCATAATATAATATTTTATCAGAGGATTATTTTTTAATGAATAGAAATTTTTTATATACGATCTTGATTTTTTTACATAGTTACCATCTATCTGCTTCAGATGGCATCTTTGATGAGTTTGATAATTTCCCCATAGAAAATCTGAAAGGTTATATGGACACTCAGATTCCGGAGCATAGTGATTTTTATAATAACTCCATAACCCGAAGAATATTTACAATAGAGAACAACCAGAAGGCAACAATAGTATTTGCGTGGTGTGATTTTTATCCTATAACTCCCCCCCCATTGTCTCTCCGTGACGCTGATGAACTCTTTAATATTGCTTTGGATTATTTTTATCAAAATCCAAAAGAATCTACTTTTAATATTAGAGAGCAGCACTTAGGTCTAGACTTATCTAAAAAAGTTCTTCCACAAAAAAACACTGAGTGTTCAGCTAGTATAAATACTCAAAATCTTTTTAATTTCTTGAATAAAGAGGGTAATTTCAAGACAGAAAATCATATGGGCGATCTGGTTCGTCACGTTAGCTATCTTATTAAAAGATTTCAGACCTTTGTGAATGATGATACACCTCCTTTTGTATCTAAACTTTTTCCGAGTGTAGGAAAGACTAAAAAAGTGCTGGATATAGGTGGTGGCATTGGTCATAATGTAGAGATATTTTTAGATAATCCAAATATCGAGGTTGTTCTTAATGATTTATGCAGCTCTCACTTTCTACCAATGTTTGATAAGCACGGCGATAAAAAAAATCTTTTTTTAAATCACAAACATTTCCCAGAAGAAATGACACAAGAGCAATGTTCATTTGACGCTATTTTATTAAGTCATGTGTTGCACTATCTATCGCCTGAAGAAATTGAACAAGCTTTGTTGAAAATCCATGATTGGCTGAAAGATGATGGAAAACTTTTTATTCAAGTTTTAACTCCTTATTCAAATCCATTTGCTCGTTTTAGATTAACCTTTGAAGAGGCAAAAAGAAAGCAGCAATCTTGGCCGGGTTTCCTTCCTGACATCTATGAGGAATTTCAAAACATTTGGGGCTATAAACTAGAGAATTCAGGATTTTTACCAAAGTCTTGTCATCCATTGGACATAGAGACACTAAAACTTGCGCTTGAAAATGCTGGGTTTGAAATCGATTTAATAAATTACCTAGATATAGGTGCGAAATCCGATGAGCCACTGTCTGATTATTATGAAGTTGATGCATTATTTGAGGGAAATTCTTCCATCAACAATCAAATACAAGAATTGATAGAAGAATTAAGCTGGCGTAGCGAGAGTTCAGTGGACAGAATTAATGTCGAAGATGCAAGAGATTTCTACATGAGTAAAAGGAATCTTTTAATTTGCCCTGAAAGGTCTGGAATTGCAGTGGTTGCCAAGATCAAAAAAACCTAGAGATAATAAGCCCTGCCCTCAATTAAACCATACAGACGGCTTTGTTCGGGAGACCTCCTAAATTTCTTGTATGTGTGTATGGATAGGTTTAGGATTTCCTAAATTTAAGGGGGTAGTTTGCAGGAAAGTGCAGGGAACTACGTTAAGGATTTTACCATGTATAAAAACCAGTGAGAATAATATGCTCCCATCCCAATGGTGACAGGTGGGTTAATTTCTCTGGAGGGATACAAGTTCCCTGCGTTTCCATATGGGTCACAATTCTCCCAAGATGCTTTGTGTTCCAGTAGATGATGATAGCTGCTAACAAGTTAAGGTGCATCATGCGTAGGTGTTGATTTTCAGAAGTACGATCAGTAATTTCTCCTCTGCGATTAAAATTGAGTGCTCGTTTTAAGCTATGGTGAGCTTCTCCTTTATTCAGCCCCATTTGAGAACGGCGTTGCATTTCGGGAGAACTGATCCAATCTAGGATAAATATGGTTCGCTCAACCCTTCCTATTTCTCTCAAAGCGATCGCGAGCTCATTTTGACGGGGAAAGGAGGCCAATTGCCGCAGGATATCACTGGGCACAATACGATGTGTAGTAATACTGGCAACCAAACGAATAATATCCGGCCACTGGCTTTCTATACGTGAGATATTAGCTTTTGCTGTTACAAGTTCTTTTATGGCGCTTGGTAAAGTGATACCTTCCATTCCATACAAGTTCAGGGATGATAAATTTCGTATCCTTGGAGAAAATTGGTATCCTAGAAGGGCACACATTGCAAAAACATGATCCGTAAAACCTCCTGTATCTGCGTAATGTTCTTTAATTCTTTTTCCGGCTTCATTCATTGTGAGCCCATCAAGGATATAAGGAGCTTCATTGGCAGTTGATGGGATTGATTTTGTAGCATAGGGTCCATATTGATCTGAAAAATGAGTGTAAGCTTTAACGCCAGGAGCCATACCATATTTTGCATTCACTAAATTCATAGCCTCCCCACTCCCCCCAGAAGGAAAAAACTGACCATCAGATGAAGATGTTAAACCTTGTCCCCAAGCAGCGCTTAAGGGGAGCTTTCGATGTTTATCGATAATAATGGCGAGCGCATCTGTCATGGACTCGCTGGTGAGATGCCAATTGGCGATACGCATTAAAGGCCAGAAAGAAGAATGAGAGCTGCTACACGCATTGGAGATGCTTTTATCCAACCCTATTCAGGGCATGAAAGCCGCCAATCTCTTGAGGTTTATTCGAAACTATCCTTGAAAGATGCACAAAGAGAATACGCCGAAGCCATGAAAAAATTCCCTATCTAATTTTAAGATGGCGGTTCGTTTGCTCGATCCTCATCATAGGCCTACACAGAGCCATTTTCTTTAGCCCCATATTAATGCCTCCAGCTAGAATGACATTGAGAAGGCCTATCGTGTCCGAGCATGGAGACCCCGTGTGAATGTGGCGGATGATTAAGGAACACCAAACGGGAGGTCATCTTAAAATTAAACAACACATAGCCCTTTCATACCAGCACTTTCAGCCATCCATCAAACCATCGTGAATTGCGCACATTTTTTTGTGGTTCAGCATATTGGAATTTTCTAACCCGCATAAACTATAGCTTTTGAAATCTGAAAATTATAGATGAACTCCCGTTTTCTCTTCCTTAATCATACGCCAAATAGTTGTCACACGACATGGGATTGCAAATATCATGTCGTGTTCATTCCAAAGTATAGAAGAAGGATTTTATACGGTCAAATCCGTTCAGAATTAAAAACGGTATTTCACCGCCTTGCTTACGATTAAAACCTAATAGGGATACTATAATATATATTCATTTTAAAACTTGACAAATCAAGAAAATATAGGCAATAATCTGAAACTTACTTCAAATTATTTTGGTTAAATAAAATGAAAAATTTTTCTAAATATCTTCTAATTATTCTTCTTTCCTGCACTAATGTTTTTGCTTCTTCATCAGAGGGTAATGATTTCAACGATGTGTTCTTTGGAAAGGGTTATCAGTGCACAAGAAAAGATAGCCCCATCTATTTAGAGTGTTATTTTGAAAAAACTGGTCAAGATCCGACAGGACAATGGGTTTCTCTACGCAGCTTTGAAATATACAAAAAACCTAAAAAAAATAAAACTCTTGTAGGTAAAATAGGAGTGAAACTGAATAACAATGAAGAAAAGGTTGAAATTGGATCGTTAGAAATTTACCCTGAATATCGGCGCAAAGGATACGGCGAGCAAGCGATGCATACTATCTTAGGGATATACAGATCTTCAAAAAATGAAAGTGTGAGTTTTACCCATTTCTACTTAACTGTTGGGCTATTTAGAGACCGCGAAGCTGCAAGAAATTTATATGTGAAGCTTGGGTTTGAAGTTAGTGAATATATGGAAAATATTGGATATCAGAATATGATTCTTCCCAGATAAGCCTTCTCCTATCAGATTGGGAATTTCGAACGTAAACGTCTCACTAACCCAGCCTCAAGACCTATAGAGGCAAAGTAACCAGCTCACGAACCTCACCTTGATTTGACCAAAAAGCTCCTTGCCATTATATGGCTTGGGGCTTTTTTATTATGCTTGACTTGAAAAAAAGAGATGCTGTATGAGTTAACTCAACAAGTCACACAAGAGGGATAAATATGTATAAGCTATCTCAAGTCTATTTAACTGTCTTAGTTCTCTTATTATCTTTGGTGTATGTGAGTGCAACCAACGCTACAGGAAGAGAGTCATTGCCAAATTATAAAGGTGCATGTTATTGTAACGAAGTTCAGTTTGAAACTAAAGGTGACCCTCTATTCACACAGATTTGCCATTGTAATAAATGTCGTCGGACTGCTTCTCAATCAAATCGTAAAAAAGATCAAAAAGGGTGCTCTCTAACTGCAGCTTACTTGTATGAGAACTTTAAAATAATAAAAGGGCAGGATAAATTAGATAAACAGATGTCGCAAAACGCTTTTTTATACCTCTGTAAAAATTGCTACTCTCTTATCTATGGCATTTCAAAAGATCCTAACAATCAGAGTGGTATTGGCGTGAATGCCAATAACTTTGAACTCAATACAATCAAGCCACCTCCAGCATTTAACCCCATTAGACATGTCTACTACGGAGATCGCGTAATGGAGGCAAATGATTCTCTTCCAAAATACTTGGATTTCCCCAGTGAGTTAGGTGGTAGTGGGAAGAAGTGGCAATAACTGTAAATCTCATGCAGTGGACATCCACGGAGAAAACCCCGTGGTATTCGGCTTTAAAAAGCAACCGACTTACAAACCCCACCCGTACTTTGTGAGGCGCTTACAAATGAAGTTGATAAATCAAAAGTCAAAATGAGCGCTGCTGAAAGAGCTTTAGAACGCATGAGAAATCCAACTAGAAAAACCATCGATGAAAATAAGACGAAGACTACAGGGTTTACCAAATCTGTGGACGATATGGGAATAGGAAGATAACTTAGAATTTTGTTGACAGGTAGGACTAAGTCATATATTATAAAAATATAAGGATTAAACAATAAAAAGCCTATGCGTGTTTTTGTCAACAAATGGTTTGAAAAATTTCAAAGAAAAGAGAGAATTTCAGACGAGAAGATACTTCAAGCAGTTAGAGAAGTTGGAAATGGTATAATAGACGCTGATTATGGTCATGGTGTTATAAAGAAAAGGATAGCACGTGAGAATGAGGGAAAATCTGGGGGCTACAGAACTATAATTCTTTACAAGGTAAATGATAAAGCTTTTTTTGTTTATGGTTTTCCTAAAAAAGATAAAGATAATATAGATCGAAAAGAAGAAGAGGCTTTTAAAGCTCTGGCTGATCAAATTCTAAGTATGAACGATAAAGATTTTTTAAAGGCTGTTCGATTAGGCCTATTTAAGGAGGTAAAAGAAAATGGTTAAAACGTATAAGAGTGATGCTTTATCAGCGGTTCATGAAACTATTTCTGATCTTCATGATGCAGGTATTATAACCAGAAAAACCATGAAAGATTTCGATGAAAGGTGCTTAACTCCCATTCATGAATTTAGCGCGGAAGAAATTAAGTCCTTAAGAGGTCAAGAAGGTGTTAGCCAGACTGTTTTTGCACATTACCTTAATGTGTCACCGGATTCAGTAAGAAAGTGGGAACAAGGATTAAAACACCCTGCGGGGTCTTCACTTAAACTACTCTCTCTTGTTGAAAAAAAAGGATTGCATTCAATCGCTTAACTGTTTCCCAAACCCTTGAAAAACATAGGTTTTTTTGGTCTCTATTTTCCATAAGATACATTATGCGACTTTTATTTGTAAGCGCAAATTGTTAATGTTTTAAGGCCTCATGTGTGGGTAGAGGTAAATGACTTATTATTTACTTAGTAAAATTTTAATGGTTTTAATCTATGATTTAATTGATATCCTCTCAATTAATTTTATATGGTGTACGATATGTATAAAAAAACGATCTTTTTTTTATTTTTATGTTCAACGGTTTTATCTGAAGGAAAGGCGCAAGAGACTTGTTTCGCAAATTTTGGTGGTCTTGAGAACCGTATTGCTATCATTGGAGACTATGGACATGATGGCCAAGGAAATGGCAGAGAGAGAGTAGTAAGGCTTGTTCAAGAACATAAGCCATCTTTTATCATTACATTGGGAGATAATATCTATCCTGATATCGAGAGCAAGGCTGACCTTGATAAGCTTATGACTGAACCTTATTTAAAATATTTAAATTCTCATACGAGAAAAAAGTCCGGGCAGAAGGCTAATAGGCGATTTTATCCTACCATTGGTGATCATGATATAAAGGAAGGACGCATTTCCACCTATCTTTCTTATTTTCAACCTCCCGGAAATGGTCGGTATTATGATTTTGTTTGCAGTTCGGTCCATTTTTTTGCCCTTAATAGTGCTTCTGAAGCAGACGGTAATACCGCTGACTCGGAACAAGCGCGGTGGTTAAAAGAAAAACTTGAAAGCTCAACAGCACAGTTCAAGGTTGTTTATTTTCATCACCCGCCCTATTCCTCCGGATTCCATGGCCCTTCGAAACATATGCGGTGGCCTTTTAAAGAGTGGAACGTTGATGTTGTTTTAAGTGGACACGAACATAACTACGAAAGGATCGAGAAAGACGGCGTGAGCTATGTTGTGAACGGTTTAGGAGGTAATCCCTACATTCGCGATTTTAAGGATGTTGACCCTGAGAGTGTTATCCGCTATAGAGCGCAATTCGGAGCTTTGTTTCTCACCATTAAGAAAGACAGTTTATCCTTTAAATTCATCACTATTGATGGGAAAATTATTGATGCCTTTGATATTAAAGGTTAAGTCGCAGGGTTTTTATGCAAGGGGATGGGACTCGAGATAATTCAGAAGAGCGGTGCATGTCGTAATTTTCTTATTAAGCACCAAACCGGCAAGGTGCTCAAAGGGGCCGTATTCTTGGGGAATTCCAATAGGCTCGGACTTCATGACGTGATTTCTAAAGGTAATAACTTTTCGATTATGGAGCTCCCAACAAATATTTAAAAATTCTGATAAGAGAATGTCTCCAACAGGTCTTACCGGCGTTTTTGTATGAGAGGAGTCCGACCATTTATCGACCCATCCGTAGACGCTGATTTGTTGTCTTTCCTTATCTTTTGCAGCACGGGCAAAATCAATAATCGTTACTTTTCCCGATGCTTTGTTGTATAAAAGGTTTCGAACAGACATATCATGGTGTGTCATTCCGTTTTTTTCGAATTTTACGAGCGTTTTTAAAAGGGAGAGAATTATTTTATTATGATCTGACGGGGTGAGGTCAAGGAGTCGTTCTGACAAATTTGACGTATTTTTAATGAAAGGAACCACAAGACGTATACGAGAGGAATCAACACTTGAAAAGACATGGTGTGTAACTCTGCCATAGTCTTGTCCTTGAAAAGTTTTCATAACTTTTATTTCATTAAGCATATCTCGCTCAAGCCATGGAACGGTATAGCGTTGAGTATCGAGGAGTTGCTCCTTTAAAATTAAGTCTTTGTTTTTATAAATGACCCGAAAAGAAGAAGGTCTATATTCTATGACTTGATCAAAAATAATTTTTTTGCCTTGAATTGGAAGGGTTCGTGTAGCCACAACAAAATAAAGAGAACGGGTTCCATGGGTTCCTATTTTTTTAACGGAAACTTGAGAAGCGCATTTATCGAAGATTGCGAGAGGAGTGTTGCCTAATGGCGCTAATGGCTCTTTTTTTTCAGGGAGTTCTATGAAAATGAATTTCGTTTTCGAAAGCAGATCCGCCACAAGGCCTTGTAAATCTTGAAGGTTAAGGTTTTTCTTTATTATAGCGTCGATGTCGGTTAGGAAGATAATATCAAATTTATTGTCTTTAGTGTGTTTTACATAGTTTCGATTAAAAGAAGCAAACTCAAACTGCGCAGTAGGCCTAAAAAAATCTTCTTTAATTTTATTTTTAGGAAAATGAATAAGGGAGATTTCTTTGTTCTTTGAGGTGTTTTCTTTGGCATGTTTTTCAAAAATGTCTCGCTCTTCTTTATTTGTTCCAACAGCCGTTGCAAGAGCACCATTGAACGCGAAAAAGTGTGTTAGATGTGTATTTTCTACTTCAAGGGTTCGGATATGCTCCGGGAAGATGCAAGATTCTTTCAGGAATTGTATAATCATTTCTCTAAAGGCTATTTTTTTTGTAGGGTGCTGTGAGAATTGCGGGAGATCCGTTGGATAACGGTATTTATGTTTGCAAGCAACAGCTTTAGAAAACAAGGTTAAACTAATAAAAATGCAGAAAAAAGATCGCAAAAGAAAAGATGATTTTTGGTTGCAGAGCAGTTTTTTTCTCCCAATTGTACGTCCTTAAACTTTCTACAGATGACGTGGCGTTTTTATTGTGCAGGTGTTGTTCATTGAAAAGGACATATTTTCTAGTACTTTAGCACCTTAATGCCTCGTTGCAATTTAGAATTTTGTTTCCCTTTTTTCTTTTTTTTGGATTACGATTAAACGGAATAAAAACAGCGAGGAAAAAATGTCAGCGTCCTTAATGAGGCATCAACAATTTGAAAAGCGTCGCCCTATTCGCCTCATTGCAGGAATACTTTTTTTTGTTTTGTATGGTCTTTATCTTATTTGGCGTGTCACTATTTTTAATGCAGATTCCGTTATTCTGTCTTCTCTTTTTTACGCTATGGATTTTATCGGATTCTTTTTAGGGGGGCTTTTGATGATCACGGCCTATACAGGCCGACCGGATTACCCCGAAGAACCGACTCCTGAAGGCTTGGATGTTGATGTTTTTATTCCGACTTACAAAGAGCCTGCTTCAATTATTCAAAAAACCATTGAAGCAGCTGTTGCTCTTGATTATCCCCATAAAACAGTTGTCTTAGATGATGCCAATAGGCCGGAAATCAAGAAAATAGCGGAGTCTTTAGGGGCTATTTATCGAGCTCGGGGAAAAAATATAAAGGCAAAAGCAGGAAATTTGAATTTTGGTTTGACTCAAAGCAGCTCGGATTTTGTGGTTGTTTTTGACGCGGATCATATTCCCCAAAGGGAGGCTCTTAATAAGCTCTTAGCTTTTATGGGAGACCGACGTGTAGGAATGGTTCAAACCCCGCAAGAGTATTACAATATAGATGCCCTTCAATACATTGACTGGAACAAGAATAGAACTCTTTGGCATGAACAGAGCTTTTTTTATAACACAATTCAAATTTGTAATAACAAATATAATAGCTTGTCATGTGTGGGGACGGGCGTTGTTTATCGCCGCAAGGCCCTTGATGAAATTGGAGGAATTCCGGATGAAACCATTACGGAGGATCTGCACACCTCTCTGCGTTTACAAAAAGCAGGATGGGTTACAAAGTATATCAACGAGGCAGTTGCCTATGGACTTGCAGCTGCCGATATAACGGAATTTTACACGACCCGAAAACGTTGGTTCCATGGAAATGTTGATGCTATTTGTCGAGAAAATGTTTTATTCTGTAAAGAGCTAACTTGGCGTCAAAAGGTTGCCTATTTGCGCATGGGCCTAGTTTGTTTAGAAGGATTTCAGCAGCTTTTAATGGGCGTAATTCCGCCCATTGCCCTTATTTTTGGTTTACAGCCCTTCGAAATCACGGCCTTTAACGTTCTTATTGTTATGGTTTTTCCTCTTATTTCCCACGTCTTGTTGCAAGAATTTTCGGGCGGGCGCTTTTGGCCCAACACACTTTTGTCAAAGCTTTTATTTCCCATTCATATTGTGTCTTGTGCGGCTGCATTTGGCAAAGAAATGCTGTGGAAATCTTCTCGCAAGATTATGAAGGCACGTATTAATTATAAGTTGTTGGCGCCCCAAATTACCATGGGAATTATAAATTTAGCGGCTATTTTCTATTCAATTTGGCGACTTTATCCTGATTTTAAAAGAGGGCCTCTTCTTGAAAGTTTTATTAGTTTCTTAACCGGAGATAATATGAGGACTGCTTTTTCTGAGATTAATTTTTTTGAAGTTTTAGGGAAAGGGTATACCCTTGATCTTGCTATTATAGCCGGATTTTGGGCTTTATTTAATGTCTTAAGTATTGCTTTATTGGTTTATAAAAGTCAAAAGAAAGCTAGAAAATCCGATGTGGACTATTTGTTCCATGTTGAATTTCCCTTTGAGGGGCTGCTTTATGGATCAGATAAAATATATGCGGTGACAAAGCGATGTGCTAGCAACTTCTTGGAATTTTCATTGGTTGGAAATTCTTCTGAGATGTCCCCCTTGCCGGACACTTTTGATATTACGCTTTACACGCCCTCAGGAAATTTCCCTATTATTCTGTCAAAGGTTCGTAAAAGGAAAAAAGGGAAATATAAAGCGGCGATTCAGTGGCATCATGGGCAAGATAAAAAGCACTTTGAAGATAGTCTCTATTCCGTCGGATGGCATAGAAGGCTTTATCATTATGAAGGGTGTTATAAAACACCTCTTGAAAGTTTAATGACTTTTTTAAGGCTCGAAAGAGAAAAGCGTTTGCAAACTGTTAAGCCGTTATTGCTCAGCACAAAAGATGTGTCAAAAATGTCACTCCGCTTTGCTGCTTTAAAAAAAACTGCTAAGGGCTCAAGTACCTATACCCTTATGAGCTTTATGTCATTGAATATAGGCGATAAAATTGAATTTGAAGAGTTTTCGAAAAGAGGAATCAAACGAAGAAACGCTCATATCATCAAAGAGCTTTCAAAAAAAGAAAATCTCTTTATTGAAAAAAACCTAGACGGAACCATTGTAAGACAATACACTGTGGATATTACATAAAAATGATACTCACTAAATAAAACAGGGAAAAAAATATGAAATATCTAAGTTTTAATAAAATGCTCCTTTCTCTTTTTTTCACAACTTCCTTAACAACCACATCTGTCCTAGCTGATGCAGCTCCTGATGGAGATAATGATAATGGCGTTGTTTTTGCCGGTATCGGTGGAAGAGCAAACTTACTTTACGGTTATGGTGGAACTGTGTTTTCCGTTGACGGGCATGATTTAGGTTCATCAGGTTGGTTAGTGAAAGCAATCCTCGGTTATGGAGAATATAAATATACAAAATCATCTGCTCAAAAAGGATATGTGGACGGTAAGGTAACCAATGCAGAAATAGAACTTGGTTACGAAGTTAGAACAGCTGAAGCTCATCTCTTTAGTGTCTTTGTCGGGCCTGATTATCAACGCAATAAAATAAGCCCAAAAGACCCTAGTAACAGATCTAGCGGAGAGAAGTGGGGAGCGCAGATTGGTTTTGAAGGCACCGTCAAGTTAATTTAGGCTGGATGAAATGAGGGCTATGTCTCAAATTTTAGGCGCAAAGAATCCCTTGAGTTGCTTCCTCCCAAATGACCTGGGCTTCCTTAAAAGCGTCTCTTCGGTCTTG
>Ga0210041_1002572_pt1 | contig 15099 bp, 12 predicted proteins | sample CryGeymeta201503_FD_183973 | JGI IMG/M metagenome (GOLD analysis project Ga0210041, IMG submission 183973) | Groundwater microbial communities from Crystal Geyser aquifers in Utah, USA - Crystal Geyser metaG 2015-03 (SPAdes) (version 2) | ecosystem: Environmental > Aquatic > Deep subsurface >... | reverse complement strand
TCTCTTTGAAGCAAATAGACGCGTCGATCCAACTGTTCCATTTGTGCATATGTCAACGAATAAAGTTTATGGCGATGCTCCAAATTATTTGAATTTAAATGAATTAGAAACTCGTTATGATTATGCAGATTTTGAATATTATAATGGGATAAAAGAAAGTTTTACTATAGATCAAAGTAAACACTCCATATTTGGTGCATCTAAAGTTGCTGCTGATGTTATGGTTCAGGAGTATGGTCGCTATTTCGATATGCCTAGTTGTGTTTTAAGAGGTGGATGTTTAACTGGGCCTAATCACTCAGGTGTTGAACTTCATGGATTTTTGAGTTACCTCATAAAATGTAATTTAGAAAAAAAGAAATACACCATTTATGGTTATAAAGGAAAGCAAGTTCGCGACAATATCCATTCCTTAGATGTTGCTTTATTTATTGCTGATTTCTTAAAAGCACCAAGAATTGCTGAAGTCTATAATATTGGTGGAGGTAGAAATAATTCTACTTCAATATTAGAGGCTTTTGATCGCATTAGTAAAATCTCTGGTAATGAAATGGTATATGAGTATTCAGATAAGAATAGATCTGGTGACCACATGTGCTACATTTCTGACTTATCTAAAATGAAAGAACATTATCCAAATTGGGATATAACTAAAGATTTGCAAACAACTTTTGTTGAAATTTATCAAGCTTGGTTAGAACGAGTTTAATTAGAAATTGATACGATATTTTGATTAATTTTAAGACAGAGTAAATACATTGCTCTGTCTTTTTATTTGTTAGAATCAAATAGATATTGAGAAAAATCATAAGCTGGATTTCAATTTCCTATTATTAAAATTTTTTTAATAAGATAATTATGAAAATTTATGTAGCAGGCCATCGTGGAATGGCAGGTTCGGCAACTGTTCGATCTTTAAATAAATCGGGATATAGTGAAATTATTTCAACAACTCGTACCGAGCTTGATTTAATGAATCAGGAAGCTGTAAAATCGTTTATTAGAGAACAAAAGCCTGATGTTATTATTATTGCGGCTGCCAAAGTTGGTGGAATTTTAGCAAATAATGATTTCCCGTATGAGTTTTTAATGGAAAACTTGATTATTGAAACGAATTTGATTCAAGCAGCTGTAGAAAATAACATTGAAAAAGTCATTTTTCTTGGATCGTCTTGTATTTATCCAAAATTTGCTAATCAACCTATTCGTGAAGATTCCTTGTTAACAGGCCCTTTAGAGCCAACCAATGAATGGTATGCCATTGCAAAAATTGCAGGTGTAAAATTGTGTCAATCCTTGAGAAAAGAATATGGAAAGAACTACTTCTCTTTAATGCCAACCAATTTATATGGTCCTTTCGATAATTTCGATTTAAAAACATCCCATGTGTTGCCAGCAATGATGCGAAAGTTCCATGATGCAAAACTAAGTGGAAATACACCTGTAACACTTTGGGGTTCAGGAACACCATTAAGAGAATTTTTACATGTAGATGATCTTGCTGATGCCATAGTTTTTGCAATGCAAGCGGAACATTTAGATGATTATTTATATAATGTTGGTTATGGAAGTGATTTAACCATTAAAGAATTAGCTAAAACGATTCAGAAAACGGTTGGACATGAAGGTGAAATTATTTGGGATAGCACAAAACCTGATGGAACGCCAAAGAAATTAATGGATTCATCAAAATTCAGAAGTCTAGGCTGGAGTCCGAAAATAGATTTAGAAGAAGGAATTGCTTCTACTTATAGATGGTTTTTGGAAAATGGAAATAGCGTGAAGCTAGAAGCTAGAAGCTAGAAGCTAGAAGCTAGAAGTAGGAAGCCTCAAGCCTCAAGCCTCAAGCATCTAGCCTCAAACATCTAGCCTCAAACAACAAACACACACCTCTTGAAAAAAAATCAATAAATAACAAAAAAAATGGTTAACGAAAGACCTGAATTTGGATTTAAAAACTTAAAAGTTTGGCAAAAAGCTATTGAATTTGTTGATCTAAGTTTAAATTTTGTTGAAAAACTGAATTCAGATACAAGGCATTTTCGATTAATAGAGCAATATGAGTCGGCTGTTACTTCTGTTGCCAATAATATCGCTGAAGGCAAAGGGCGTAATTCAACTAAAGAGTTTATTCGATTTCTTTATATTTCGCGCGGCTCACTCTATGAAGTTATTACATTGACTGAAATTTTTTATCGTAGAAAATGGATATCAGAAGAAAATTATCTTTTATTAGAACAAAAAGCATACGAATTAGCATCGATGTTAAAAGCATTTATCAATGCACTAAGTAATCAGAAAAGCTAGAGGATTGAAGCTTCAAGCTTCTAGAATCAAACATCAAACTTTTAACAAATTAATTATGACACAAAAAGTAGCACTAATAACTGGAGTAACCGGACAAGATGGATCCTATCTAGCTGAATTATTGTTAGAAAAAGGGTATCAAGTACACGGGATTAAACGAAGAGCTTCCTCATTCAATACCCAAAGAATTGATCATTTATATAAAGATCAACATGAAAATAGTGTGAACTTCAAATTACATTACGGTGATCTGACCGATTCAACTAATTTAATTCGAATTATTCAAGAAATTCAGCCAGATGAAATTTACAACTTAGGTGCAATGTCTCATGTAAAAGTGTCTTTCGATTCTCCTGAGTACGTTGCAAATGTAGATGGAATAGGAACATTGAGAATTTTGGAAGCTGTTCGAATCTTAGGTCTAGAAAAGAAAACACGTATATACCAAGCCTCAACATCCGAGTTATACGGTGGTTTGGCAGAAAACAAAAATGAAAAAGGGTTTTATGATGAAAACTCGCCATTTTATCCACGATCTCCTTATGGAGCAGCAAAAATCTACGGATATTGGATTACAAAAAATTATCGTGAAGCGTATAACATGTTTGCCTGCAATGGAATCCTCTTTAACCACGAATCACCTCGCAGAGGAGAAACCTTTGTAACACGGAAAATTACAATGGCAACAGCGGCTATCGCTGTAGGTAAACAAGATTGTTTATACTTAGGCAATTTAAATTCTCAAAGAGATTGGGGGCATGCCAAAGATTATGTGGAAGCTATGTGGAGAATTCTACAACAAGACACTCCGGAAGATTATGTAATTGCTACTGGTGTAACTACGTATATCCGAGATTTCGTAATTATGGCATTTCGTGAAATCGGTGTTGAATTGGTATTTGAAGGTCAAAATGAACAAGAAATAGCAAAAGTTGTTGAGTGTAAAAATCCAATATACCAACTACCCAAAGGCAAAGTAGTTGTTCGAGTTGATCCACAATATTACAGGCCAACCGAAGTTGACATCTTAATCGGCGATCCTACAAAGTCTAAAACAAAATTAGGATGGAAACCTGAACATGATTTAGCTAGCCTGGTTAAAGATATGGTTCAAAGTGATTTAAAAGCCCTTAATAGTTAAATGTGAAGTTTTTTGGCATTCAGATTCAATCAGTTTCTGATTCTGAGTTAATAGAGAGCATTGAGCAAATAGCTTGTGCTTCAAAGAGTGCGTTAATTACGTATGTGAATGTACATGTATTAAATCAAGCTTATGAAAGCCAAAAATTAAAATCAATACTACAGTCCTCTACGTTCATAATAAATGATAGTGGAGGATTGTCACTTTTATCAAAATTTAGAGGGGAATTTCTTAGAAAACATACCTTAACCGATTTAAAAGATATTTTTTTTAAAGTTTTTGAGAGAAATAATAAATCAGTTTATTTTTTGGGGAATGAAGAACAGGTATTGAAAAAAATGATTGGTAAGTTAGAAAATGAGTATCCAAAGTTAAAAATAGCAGGTTATCATCATGGTTTCTTCGATATACATGGACAAGAAAACGATTTGATTCTTGAAGATATAAATAAGTCAAATGCAGCAATTGTATTGGTTGGGATGGGAGTGCCGATGCAAGAATCTTGGTATGTAGAAAATAAAGAACAGCTAAATGGGAAAGTAGTAATAACAGGTGGTAATTGTTTTGGTTATTGGTCAGGAAATACAAAAAGGGCTCCTGAGTGGATGATAAGAATGTATTTAGAATGGTTTTATCGGTTACTTGCAGAGCCAAAGCGAATGTTTAAACGATATGTAATTGGTAACCCATTGTTTATTATACGCTATATTTTGTCATTATTTTAAATAATAGTAATGTTAAAAAAGAGGCTTGTTATTTCTTGTTATGTAACAACATCATTAAAAACGGGTGTTGGTAGATATCTTGTAGATTGCATAGAACATGAACTCAATAAGGGCAATTCTGAACTAACTTTATTGATTTCAAAGAAATTATGGGAAGAATTAGATGTTAGCCTGACATCAAAAGTAAAACGAATTGATTTAGGAGTTACAGAACAAAATCGATTTTTAAGCCGCATTCATTATTATTGGAAGCAATGGCGTTTTCAAAACGAGTCCAAAAATTGTAGAGATTATGATGAGTTATGGATTCCAAACACAGTACCTATTTTTAAAGGTAAATTAGCAACAAAAGTTACGATTCATGATTTAGCAGAATTTGATACGAAAACGTATGGTTTTTGGAATGGGTTAGTTAGGAAATTATTTGTGTATTCGATAGTTAAAAATGCAACTTTAATTTCAGTAGTTTCTGAGTTTACAAAACAGCGTTTACTTATACATACAGGGGTTAATGAAGATAAAATTGTAATTGAAAAGCCATTATTTAGCTATTTAAAACGCTTTAAATCATCTAATAAGGAAATTGACTTTCAACCTAAAACATATTTTTTATATGTCGGAAGATTTAGTAAAAATAAAAACATTACGATATTGCTAAACGTGTATGAGTTAGCAAGAAAAATAAATGTTAGGTTATTCCCCATTCTATTAATTGGTCCAAATTCTAAAGAAAGTGAATTAGTAAAACGTGAACTGAAGACTAAACATTTGTTATCAGATTTTCATTTTAAACATTCGGTAAATGACGATGAATTAGCTAATTATTATAAACATGCGAAAGCATTTATCTATCCGAGTACCTATGAAGGATATGGTCTTCCACCACAAGAGGCCTTAAACATGGGGACTTCTTTAATTTTAGCTAGAATTCCAGCCCTAATCGAGAATTATTCAGGAAAAGGTGTATTTTTTAAAGAGGATTCAGAAGAAGAGTTGTTAACTATTTTATTAACACATTGTAAAGAATTAAACTAAATAGCCTTATTCTGAAAGCATTTCCATAAAAAAGTGTTTAACCTAAAATATTATTGTTTATTTTCCTTTGAACTTAAAAAATCGTTTATTAATATTGGAACCGATAGTAAAAGTTTTAGTTATACCTAAAGTCTAATAATGGGCAAACGGTAATTTTTAGTAATTATGCATACACAGATACAAGATAGAGTGGGATTATTAACGAGTAGTCAAAATGTAGCAGTTGAGGATTCTCTATATAATTCCGAAAATTTATTGAAGTTACAGGGGAGATTAGCGAGAACAAGTAAAAGTAAACGCTTAGCTGATGTTATTTTATCATTAGTAGGCTTATTTTTACTTGGAATGGTTTTTCCATTCATTGCGTTAATTATCAAAATATCATCTAGAGGTCCTGTGGTATTTAAACAGGATAGAGTGGGATATAACGGTTCTATTTTTCAAGTTTATAAATTTAGAACTATGCATGTGGTTCAAAGTATACATGAAACAGATGGCAGTAAACCAATTGTTACTCAAGTAGGTGACAAACGTTTATTTGCATTTGGAACATTATTACGCAAATTAAATTTGGATGAACTACCACAATTGTTAAATGTACTTAGAGGTGAGATGTCTTTAGTTGGTCCAAGGCCATATCCGGTTGAAGAAGCTAGTTATTGGACCGAGCATATTGAGAAGTTTCAGCAGCGTCATTTTGTAAAACCAGGTATTACAGGTCTTTCTCAAGTGACAGGTTATAGAGGTGGTACTCATGATATTGAACACATGACAGAACGTTTAAGACGTGACCTACGCTATATTGAACGCTTCTCTATCACAACCGATTTAAAAATAGTGTGGAAAACAATACTCCAAATGCTACATTTGAATACTGGAGCGCACTAAATTTACTAAAACACATTAAAAAAGCCTGTTTCTTCTTGGAACAAGCTTTTTTATTAGAAATACTTGATTATTTAATTTATGACAAAAAAACGCATTTTAATAACAGGTGGATCTGGGTTTTTAGGATCTCATCTTTGTGAAAAATATCTAGAACATAACTGGGAAGTTATTGCGATGGATAATTTAAAAACGGGCAATATTGAGAATATAGCACATCTATTTGGTAGAGATGATTTTCAATTCATTAAACACGATGTGACCGAATATATTCATGTTACAGGTAATTTAGATTTAATATTACATTTTGCTTCGCCAGCATCGCCTATAGATTATTTAAGAATGCCCATTCAGACACTTAAAGTAGGTTCATTGGGAACACATAAAGCTCTTGGTTTAGCAAAAGCAAAAGGAGCTCGGTTTTTAATTGCATCAACGTCAGAAGTTTATGGTGATCCGCTTGAGCATCCTCAAAAAGAGACCTATTGGGGTAATGTTAACTCAATAGGTAGTAGAGGGGTTTATGATGAAGCTAAACGGTTTTCTGAAGCTATGACAATGGGTTACCATCGTTATCATGGGCTTGATACAAGAATTGTTCGCATTTTTAATACGTATGGGCCAAGAATGCGTTTAGATGATGGTCGTGCATTGCCAACATTTATAGATCAAGCATTAAAAGGAGAAGATATCACTGTTTTTGGAGATGGTTCTCAAACGCGTTCATTTTGTTATGTAGATGATTTAGTAGAAGGAATCTATCGTCTTTCTCAATCAGATTATGTCTATCCTGTTAATATTGGAAATCAGGATGAAATTACTATTATGGATTTTGCTAAAGAAGTTGTAGAACTTACTGGCACTAAGTCAAAAATTATTAATAAACCTTTACCTGAGGATGATCCTAAAATTCGACAGCCCGATACTTCTGTTGCCCAAAAAGTTTTAAACTGGAGTGCAAAGGTTGCTAGGAAAGAAGGTTTGGAAAAAACGTTAGCTTTCTTTCAAGGGAAAGTCTAATTACTAAAAGCCAGATTTCTGGCTTTTTTTTGAATTGGTTATGCTGTTGTAAAACAGGGTCTTTGAGAGTTCAGATTTTATTTGGGAACGAGAGCAAGTGATTATGGCTTTCGCCATAATGACGGTACGTTAAAACAGGATCTCGGTCAAATTGGGAGTTTTGAACAAAGTTTAGGAACGAGAGCAAGAGATTATGGCTTTCGCCATAATGACGATACGTTAAAACAGGATCTCGGTCAAATTGGGAGTTTTGAACAAGGTTTTGGAGCGAGAGCATGAGATTATGGCTTTCGCCATAATGACGGTACGTTAAAACAGAATCTCGGTCAAATTGGGAGTTTTGAACAAAGTTTAGGAACGAGAGCAAGAGATTATGGCTTTCGCCATAATGACGATACGTTAAAACAGGATCTCAGTCAAATTGGGAGTGTTGAACAAGGTTTTGGAGCGAGAGTATTAGATTATGGCTTTCGCCATAATGACAAAAAATGATTTTTTCCTATTCGAAAAAGTCTCCAGTAATTCCTTAATTTCCATATCAGTTCGAAATCAAAAAAAGAATAATTTTGTCAGTAGCTCCGAGTTTAAAACAAATTACAGAAGCCATTTTATTTGCTGGGCAAGCACCTGTGAGTATTGATCAAATCATTGAAGTGCTAATTACTGTGCAGCCTTCAATTCATGCTCTTGAGCAAGAAATTATTCAAATAATTGATGAACTGAACGAAGAATATGAAGAACAGGGAAGAGTATTTAGAATTGAACGACTCGGAAATGCCTATACGTTCAAAACCTCTCCAGAAACTCATAAATGGCTCAAACATATTCAACATGAAAATTTGAATCGTAAGCTTACGCAATCTGCTGTTGAAACCCTAGCTATTATCGCGTATAAACAACCTGTTACAAAGCCAATAATAGACTCAATTCGTGGAGTTGATTCGGGTCACATGGTTCGCCAATTAATGGAAAAGGGTTTAATTGATGTTTCTGGAAGAGCTGATACCGCAGGTCGCCCACTTTTGTATAAAACAAGTCCTGTTTTTTTGAATCATTTTGGCTTACAAGATTTATCAGAACTGCCAAAACCGCGTGAAATTGATGAAATTATACGTGATGATGATATGGCTGAGCACCGCCAACTCATGATGGAATTGAAAGCAGATCTTACACGAAAACAATAATCTAAAAGCGGTGAAGAAAACTCGTATCTTTAGTGTTCAAATAGTTTTTGATTGAACGTTTGCAAGACAAAATTGCAGAAAATCCGACTTAGAACTAGTGCATCTGAATTTACCATCAACCAACAACAAAACATTGTGATGTTGATTTAAAATTCTAGCTTAATGTTTATAGTAATTTATTCAAATCATATTTGAGTATCCAATTCCGATGAAGCCGAGATTCTAATCAAGCTTCCTCATTTATTTTCTCATTGATTTCCTTATCATACCCATTTTTATATGTCATACCGTCCAAAATTAAGTTCCACATCGCCAGAGCGTTCGGGAGAAAAAGAAAAACAAAAAAAACGCGCAAAAGCAGCAAAAAGAGTCTTAACAGGCAAAGCCTCAGAATCTGTTTCTGAGAATGAAACCATTCGTCTAAATAAATATATCTCCAGAAGTGGAATTTGTAGTCGTAGAGATGCAGATGAACTTATTAAAGAGGGAAAAGTTAAAGTAAACGGTATCGTTGTAACCGAAATGGGTCATCAAGTTTTACCAACGGATAAGGTTCAAGTAAATGAAAATTATGTTCAACTAGAAAACTTTGTTTATGTGTTATTGAATAAACCAACGAATACTATAACAACTACGGAAGATGAAAAAGGTAGAAATACGGTTATGGATTTGGTTGAAGAATACACAGGTCACCGTTTGTATCCTGTTGGGCGTTTAGATAGAAATACAACAGGTTTGTTATTACTTACCAATGATGGCGATTTAGCGAACAGATTAATGCATCCGAGTTATTCCGTAACAAAAGTATATGAAGCTACCTGCGATAGAATTTTTTCTGATGATGAGTTAAAACAATTGGTAAAAGGTGTTGAATTAGAAGATGGAATGGCAAAAGCTGTAAAAGCTGAGCGCCACGAAGATCATCCCAATATTGTAATCTTATCTGTTCACGAGGGCCGAAATCATTTAGTAAAACGCATGATTGCAGCTCTAGGAGCAGAAGTGATTCGTCTTAAACGCACTCAATATGCTATTCTTTATATTGATAAATTGAGAAGTGGTAGATGGCGTTATTTAAAAGCGTTTGAAGTAAATAAACTTCGAACAAGTGTTAAATTACCTGAAATGAAATTTACCAAAGGGTAAAATATTAGATTCAATTCTGAAAAATCACCTGAGTTCGGGATTAGAAAGAATTATGAAAACTGGTAAAAATAAATATCGTCATTCTACTGAAAAGTAGAATCTTTGCCGAATTGGGAGCTAAATTCGATATTCCACTGTCGCTTCGCAGCACTTTGAAAGTGTTAGTGGAATGACGTTTTCATTAGTTTTTTCTTATAGGATGCTAAAAGCTTGACACTATACTTTTCCCGAACGCAGGTTATTTCATAAAAAAGAGCCCAAGGATGTAAACATCTTTGGGCTTTTTTGTGATCAAAACGTTTTATGAATTAAAGCTCGTCGGCAGAAAGTTCATGTTCGTTATCTTCTGATCCATGAGTTAAAATTTCCAGTTTCTTTCTGAAAATCAAAACGATCAAACCAAATAAAACTGAGAAAACTGCAATTCCTGTAAATACGGTTAATTCACCTAAGCCTTCAGCGGATTCGCCTAGAAGACCTGCTATTTTATTTCCAAAGCCAGTCATAGCAAAATAAACACCCATCATTAGTGAACCATATTTAACAGGCGCTAATTTAGTGATGTAAGATAAAGCCACAGGTGAAATACTTAACTCGCCAACAGTATGGAATAAATAGGCGAGAACTAACCAATACATTGCCGATGAACCTGAGGTTTCGAACTCTAAGGCTGCAGCCGTCATAAAGAAGAATCCCATCCCCATTACAACAAGACCCACAATCATTTTGAAAAGAGAAGTCGAAACTTTGTTGTGTAGTTTTCTTTTAGCCCAATAAGCAGCAACTGACGTTCCAAGGAAAATAATAAACATTGCGTTAAGAGATTGAAACCATGAGGCAGGAATTTCCCAACCTAATAACAAACGATTAGTATTTTCTTTAGCATAAATATTCATCAAACCACCAGCTTGCTCAAATGCGCCCCAAAATACAATTACTAATAAGAAAGAGACGAATAACACGATAACTCTATCTTTTTCAATTTTTGTTAATGGTTGCTTTAACGCATCTTTATCTAATTGATTATCAGAGTCTCCAATAAAATTACCAACCGAAGCTAAATGTTTCTGACCTAAAACATATTGAATGAGACCTAAAGTCATCCCAATTCCAGCAAGTCCGAAACCATAATGCCAACCGTGAACTTCGCCTACATAACCAACTATTAAACTAGATAGAAATGCACCTAAATTAATACCGATATAAAAAATAGTGAAGCCTTTATCTCGGCGAATATCACCTTGTTTATACAATCCACCAACCATTGTTGAAATATTAGGTTTAAGCATTCCTACGCCAAGAATAATTAAACCAAGACCAGAATAAAATGCCCACATTTGCTCAACAGCAAGAATAGAGTGCCCAGCTACTAATAAAATACCGCCATATAAAACCGATTTTTTTTGACCTAGAAAGCGGTCAGCTATCCATCCACCAGGGATTGACATAACATAAACTAACATGGTGTAGGTTCCATAAAGTGATAAAGCATCACCATTAGACCAACCAAGTCCAGCATTATTACTTTTTACTTCTGCAACAAGATACAACACCAAAATAGCACGCATTCCATAATAGGAAAAGCGCTCCCACATTTCGGTGAAAAATAAAATGTAAAGCCCCTTTGGATGGCCAAATAGTTCGGAAGAATCCGACTTTGCAACATGATTCATAGACGTAAATACTTAAATATTAGAAGTGAATTCAAGAGATTAAAAACACGTAGAATGGCAAGTTATTTTTAATCAACTTCGGAAAGTAACAAAATGTTAGCATAAACGCATCTTTAACAAGTAATTTGTTATAAAATTAAAAGATTTGTACACGTAAATGTGCGTTTAATGATTCTAGGTAAATAATTGAGTTGCTAAAATTGGTTTAAATTCGAATTGCTTGAAAAAATGCTTAATGAATTTTGCTAGTGAATAATACACCTGAAAAATTAGCTGAAAACTCAAATACGGACTTCATTTCATAACAAACTTCACTGGTTTTTGCAAAAAAAAGTCAACCAGTGCCCCGACATGATTCGAAGAACCACGAAGTGCTATCTCTGTCAAAATTTTTTTTAGACCATAAGCTATTTCTTTTGAATAGGTTAAGTTCTAAGACTGAGATGCTGGATCGGGTTCCAGCATGACGAAATGACGTATGTGAAATAAGAACTATATGTTGCGATTATGTTATTGGTATTATTTTTTTACAAAGATGAACCTTTTTAAAAATTAATACACTTTACAAAAGATCCAAGTCCGAATTTGAGTTTTCTAAGTGTTCGTTTCTTAATCAGCTTTTTTATAGTTTTTCCATTCTTGAGAAATCAAAAAAGCCATTTCTAAACTTTGTTCGTAGTTCAGTCTTGGGTCACAATAACTTTCATAGTGAGCTTTGAGGCCCTCAGCATCTAAACCTGTGGCTCCACCGACACATTCTGTTACATTATTTCCAGTTAGTTCTAAGTGAACACCTTTTAAACGAGAAGATTCAGCTTTATGAATTTGAAAGGTTTGCTTAATCTCATCAATAATGTCATCAAAGTTTCTTGTTTTGATGGAGTCGTCTGTAGAGAACGTGTTTCCATGCATCGGGTCACAAGTCCAAATGACATGTTGTCCTGTTTTCTGAACTTCACGAATCATTTTTGGTAACATATCACCAATTTTTGAACGACCATAACGAGAAATTAAAACAATTTTACCTTCTTCATTTTTAGGGTTCAATGTTTCAATAAGTTTAAGAATTTCGTCTATTTCGTAAGGAGGTCCGACTTTAATACCAATTGGATTTTGAATGCCTTTTAAATATTCAACATGACCGCTTTTTAAATCTCGTGTTCTATTTCCAAGCCAAACCATGTGAGCCGATAAATTGAAGAATCCATCTCTATGAGGAACTTTACGCGTTTGTGCCGCTTCATAGTATAAATTCAAGGCTTCGTGTGAAGTATAAAAGTTCACTTGTTTGAGCGATAAAATTCTATTTGGAGAAATACTTTCAACGAATTTAATGGAACGAGTTATGGAATCAATAAGCTCTTTATATTCTTGATAATAGTTGTTTTGTCGCATGAAATCCAATTCCCAATATTCTGGGTGATGTAAATCTGCAAAACCACTAGACTCTGTTAAAGAACGAATGAAATTAAGCGTTAAACCAGAGCGTTGATAACCTTCAATTAATCTGTTAGGATCGGGTTGACGAGCTTCCATAGTTGGCTCAAAGCCATTAATTAAATCACCACGATAGGTTGGAAGTTCAACACCATCAACTATTTCGGTATCGTTTGAACGAGGTTTAGCGTATTGACCTGCTAAACGTGCAATACGAACTAATGGAATATCCATTTCGTGAATCATAACCAAACTCATTTGAAGCATGACTTTTAATGAGTTCACAATTACAGAATCGGTACATCGGTCAAATGATTCGGCGCAATCGCCACCTTGTAAAATAAAGGCTTCACCACGTCCAACTTGTGTTAACTTCTCTCTGAGTTGTTCAATTTCCCAAGAAGTTACTAAAGGTGGTAATGATTTTAGTTCGATAAATTTTTGGTCTAATAAATTCTGATCAGGATAGCTTGGCAATTGCTGTACGGGTCTATCCTTCCACGATAAGGGGTGCCACTGTTGCTGTGTTTTTTCTGACATGGTTTCTGGTTGATATAACTGATTTTAACAAAGAAAAATACAATACGAGTAGAGAATAGAAAAAGCAAGTATAAATCTCATATTTCCCAAGTGTTTTTGGCATAAAAAAAGCCCTAAGTGAAAACTTAGGGCTCTTGTTGGAGTGAAATCTTTTTATTATTTCACTAACATCATTGTTTTAACAGAAGTAAACCCATTTGATGTTTGCATTCTGTATAAATACATACCTGTAGATAATCTACTTGCATCAAAAGTAAACGAGTGATTTCCAGGGTTCATTGAACGATTGTTAATCAATACGCCTACTCTTCTTCCAAGAGCATCATATACTTCAAGATTTACAGTTGTTGATGCATTTAAGCCAAAAGCAATCGTAGTACTTGGGTTAAATGGATTAGGATAATTTTGATTTAAGCTGATTTCGGTTGGGATTGCAGCTAAAGCATCACTTTCTGCACTAGTTGTGATTTTGTTATCAACATCATCAAAGTAATAGGTCGATGCGGCTGTTCCATCACCAATTGTTCCTAAATCAAAAATCAGAACAACATTTTGATAAGTGAAAGCCATATTAGCTTCACTCATATCAAAGTTTACACTAGTCCATGCATTAGCAACACCAACTACCATTTCTTTTTCGAAATTTTCGCTAGCATTGGCAGGATTTTCGAATTTTAGCAAGATTTTGGTTGCATCACTTGGAGCCCAAACTTTTACGGAGAAGTCTGTACTAACTTCCATATCGATAGGTTTTGTCATGCTGAAATAAGCACCGCCCCAAGGTTGACCACCGTCTTTAACCATTTTCACGACTTTGTCGCTCATGTTGGCTTCAGATTTATCAGGATTGTCAATGACTTCTGCACTACCACCATCAAAACCAGTAAAAGCTTCTGCCCAATTAATATCTGGATTTTCGAAACCTACAGGGAACATAATTTCTGCTTCCATTGGCATGCCATCTTTACCGAAACGAACATCATCGAAGTAGTACATATCATCAGCGCCGACATTACCGAAGTTGAAGAAAATAGTCGCTTTGTTGAAAACAAATTCAAGGTTAAGAGTCGCAGTTCCTTCAGCTTGCATGGAGAAATCGAAGTTCAATACTTCCCATTCACCAGCTTTTGTGGTCATTATTTGTGTTTCAACCGTGTGTTGATTGTCAGCTGCGTCTTCTAGTTTTAAGCGAACAGGAACACCCGCACTGGCCGACCAAACGCGAACATTCATGAAAGTAGCTTCAGCCGTAAAAGGAACAGGTTGAACAAAACCTTTATCTGTACCAATTGTTGTACCGCCCCAAGTTTCAGCGCCAGCTGTTTTCGTGACTTTCATCACATGATTCATCGCGTCGGTTGGATCTGCAACAAATTCAGAAACAGCGCCACCAAAATCGGTCATGGTGTAATCAATGTTTTCTGCATCTTCAAAATGAACAGGAAGATCGATTTGCGCTTTCATCGGCATTGGTTCATGTTGAACCATATCATCGAAATAATATGTGAAAGCAGCAGAACCATCGCCAGCAGTACCGTTATCAAAAATGACAACAACATTTTGAAATGGGAAAGCTTTATTTGCTTCACTGAAATCGAACTCAACAGGAGTCCATGCATTGGCAACACCAACGACCATATCTTTTTCGAAGTTTTCACCAGCGTTAGCAGGATTTTCGAATTTGAATAAGACTTTAGTTTCAGCACTTGGCGCCCAAACGTTCATGGAGAATAGGGTTCCTTTTTCTAAGTCGATCGGTTTGCTCATTTTTAAGAAAGCACCTGCCCAAGGTTGACCACCAGCATTTTTTACCATTTTCACGACTTTGTCGCTCATGTTGGCTTCAGATTTATCAGGATTGTCAATGACTTCTGCACTACCACCATCAAAAGCAGTAAAAGCCTCTGCCCAGTTAATATCTGGATTTTCGAAACCTACAGGGAACATAATTTCTGCTTCCATTGGCATGCCATCTTTACCGAAACGAACATCATCGAAGTAGTACA
>Ga0210041_1002568_pt1 | contig 15110 bp, 15 predicted proteins | sample CryGeymeta201503_FD_183973 | JGI IMG/M metagenome (GOLD analysis project Ga0210041, IMG submission 183973) | Groundwater microbial communities from Crystal Geyser aquifers in Utah, USA - Crystal Geyser metaG 2015-03 (SPAdes) (version 2) | ecosystem: Environmental > Aquatic > Deep subsurface >... | reverse complement strand
TGCCCACTTCCTGCATCCAGGTCTCTCACAAAGGCAAAATCCTCTCTACTAGAGTTCACATCATCAAAACACCCTAAGTAAGTAAGTAACTCAAGATTTACTACTACGTTACTAAGCAAACTAGCTAGGCTAAAAGAGTATTGGGTGAAACCACAAAGGGCCACCCCATAGTAGAACATTAGCATTCTTTCCAAGCGCTGGCAAAGCATGGGGCCTTAGTCCCAGCCTGCTTAGTCGCCTTTAACCAAAACTCATGCAGAAATATATATGACTTGTGATGTGACATACCCTGAAGGGTGTCAGCATCCACTGCCCGGTAATGTCGGACCAGGACGAACACTGTTGCATGAGCAGCCAAGAATGAGAGGTTGAGTGGGGAAGAATGTATCAGTTGTAGGAGCACAAACTATAATTTTTGTGTTGTTTCAGTGAGGTACCAGGAAAATTGTGAAGGTGGACAGTGCCTGACCTTGGCTCACCAAATGCAGAATGAATGTAGAATGAAGTAGATGAAAAATATGTATAATGAAGGAGTGAGAAGACTTGGGGGCAGAGAAAGTATCAGTCCTCTTCTTTGTGGTGTGAATATGTACAGATGCTAGGACTACAACAAATTCTTGCTTGGGGGCTTCAATGAGGTCCTGCAAGAAGGCACCTTGGGACTGGTTCTCCAGGTTGGACTGGAGTACGGGTGACAAACTCATGTGGGCTGAGTTGTCAGGGCTACCAGGAGGTACCATCACTGGGTTGCTTGGTGGTTGGAAGGAGCTGGTGGAGGAAGCACAGGTGGTTTTGTGAGCTAAGTCCGCCAGCCAGAGCCTGAAGAACCTCTGAGTGATGATCACAATGGTAGAGAAGGTCCAGATGCCCTTTGGTGGTAGAAGGAAGAATGCTAAGAAAGAGAGGAGTCATGTCTTTAGCAGTATGGTTGTGAAGGTGGTGTTGAAGATTACAAAGAGTGAATAATCTAAGGGAAGGGGCAAGAAGATGGGAGAGAGGCCGGAGCAGATGTTGGAGAGAGAATACCTGCTGTTGGTGAACCTTTCTCAGAAGTGCGGAGCATTGGTGATGCTGCCTACCAAAAGGTTGGAGGTAATCATAGTAGGAGCCAGTGTTGATGAAGCATTGAAACAACCGAGTGTAGAGGGGATCATAATTGTCACTAGGACGGTCCTCATCAAAAACATGGAACAGTGCTGCAATACAGTCCTGACTCCTGGTAGCCTCACCACAGCAGATATGAGCAGCATGAACTCGCTGATGACCTAGCGTACAAGATTCATCTGGAAAGGCCTCTACTGGTGCCCAAGTAACCTCAACAGCCAGGCCCTGCTCCTGAAGAATAGGATCCTGGCAAAGAGCTGCGCCTAAGGCGGCTCGGTTGAGCTGGGAGGTGGAACCCAAGATCCAGCCACATACATTTGTCATAGTGTGGGTCCTGAATAGTCCATGGGGACAGAAGGGCTCTGTGGTCAAGACTCTCTTGATTTGCCCACAGATTTATTGTTGGAGAGTTGAACTGGTGGATGAGTTCATGGTAGGAGAGATCATTGTGCCTGAGAGGTAGTTGAATCCTTCTGTGGGTTGCCCAGTGTACTTGAGGTAACCTCCATGAATGAATCTCCCAAGACCAAGGATGATCAGGGAGGCTGCCAGTGGGAAGGTCTAGAGTGATGGGGCGCCATTGCTCAGGATGAAAACTTGGAGTGGCTGGATCAGGGTAAACTTTCCAGACAAAGAATGGGTCAATGGCAGCCAGCTTGGCATAGACATTCTGGAAGGTCCATTTGGTGAGGGAACGCTTGTTGTCAGAGTTGTTGTTGGGATCAAAGGGCTACTAGTGTGCTGGACAAATGATACGGAAGATGGAGGTATACTTGGGTTTGTTCCACTGCACTGTGGGCCAGTTAGAAGGAGAGACCACCATGCTGGCTGGAGATGATTGATGGCTGACTGACTCTCAAACAGTGGCTATCAATGCTGGTTGTTGGTTTGGTGGTTATTGATCCTTGACTCCAGTGGCTGCTGATCAAAGGCAGACTGGTGGAACTCCAGTGGCTGTTGATCAGAGGCTGACTGAAATTGGTTGTCTCTCCAGGGGCTGTTGATCAACTGCAGACTGGTTCTCAATCCAGTGGCTGGTAATCAGTAGCTGACTGGTTGGTTGTCTTCAGTGACTTGTCTTACACTGACTGAAACCAACAGATGTAGTTGTCAAAGGATAGCTCCCCCCGAGCTATTGACTATTGATGCTGCACCTGTGGCTCCAGTTGTTGGTGGTGGTCCTGTATTTGATCCAGTGGCAGACACTGGCTGTGGCTCGTAGGCTCCAGTATCTGTCAATGTGCTAGGCTCCAGTATGTGTTGCTTGCTGCAGTTCCAATCTGTTGCTTGCAACTCTGGTATCTGTTGCTCGCAGCTCCAGTATCTGATGCACAGCCTGTGCTTCTGCAGCTCTGGTGGCGGCTGGCTATTGCTCCAACTCTGGTGGCTGTTGCCTGTGGCTTTCTTGCTCAGGGGCTGTCGTTCCAGTGAGGATGCTGGCTGTGGTGGCTGTCACAAAGAGGCTCCAGTGGGGTGATCTCTGCTCCAGTGGCTCCAGTATTGGTGGTCTGTTGGCTCCGGTGCCACTAGTATCTGTCGCTTGCAGCTCCAGTATTTGTCACTAGCAGCTCCAGTATCTGTTGCTCACAGCTCCAGTATCTGTTGCTTACAGCTCCAGTATTGTCTATTGCTCCGGTGGCTCCAGTATCTGCTGTAACTTGCAGCTCCAATATCTGTTGCTCATAGGCACCAGTCGTATTGGTTGCTTGCGGCTCCAGTATCTGTTGTTGTATCTGTTGTTTGTAGTACATCTGGATGCCAGGTGGATCTGTCGCTCCTGCTGTGGATGCCGTTTCAGGCTCTCCGGTACTACTAACTCCGTAAGTAACTCATGATTTACTATGTTACTAACAAACTAGCTAGGCTCCAATATCCGTTGCTTGCAGCCCCAGTATCTGTTGCTTGCAGCTCCAGTGTATCTGTTGCTTGCAGCACCAGTATCTGTTGCTCACAGTGCTCCAGTACTAGCTGTCCTCCCTCACAGCTCCAGTATCTGTTGCTCCTCACAGCTCCAGTAGTAGCTGTTGCTCCTGTTGCTCCAATGGCTGTCGTTTGCAGCACCGGTGTCTGTCACTTGCGGCTCTGTTGCTCTCAGTACGGGCTGTCACTCCTAGGGCTGCAATGGCTGTTGCTTGGTCCTGATACTCTGATGGTTGTTGCGTGCGGCTCTGGTGTTGATCACTTGTGGCTCCAGTGTCTGTCGCTTGAGGCTCCAGTGTCTGTCGCTTGCAGCTCCAGCCAGTGTCTGTTGCTTGAGGCTCCAGTGTCTGTCGCCTGCAGCACCAGTGTCTGTTGCGTGCAGCTCCAGTGTCTGTTTGTCACCTGCAGCTCCAGTGGCTCCTGTTGGCACTTCAATACCTCTGTGGATATGGATGACTATGAAAACGAAGCCCTGAAGAACTTGTACTTGTACCAGAGTCTACAGGAATTTTGCACGGTAAACACTCAATTCAATGCAAATTGGTTGGGGTTGTCCTTAAGAGTATTCAGTTAAGCTGTTAAGAATATAGATAGATATAGTCTATTGTTGTTGTTGTTGTTGGTGGTGGTGGTGGTTAGGGTAAGTTAATAGTTAAGGTATAAGTAGTAGTAATAGTATTTCGCGTTTGAACTTAAAGCAATCCAAGATTGTACACATCAAAACACTCTACAAGGACTTCACCTCTCCTGACCTGGCCCTGTATTGGGCAAAGAAGACCAGGATGAACCCAGAAACTGACAAGTTTATTGACTGGCATTCCCTTGGTGACAGGGCTAAGCAAACAAATTATCCCTGCCAGCCTTGAGTGATTCTTGTTGGCTCATTAAACACTGCTCAGGACACTGCGGCACAGCCTACAAGCTCCACCAAAGAAGACAACCGCCACATTCTAGGTGTCCTCTCTGTGAGGCCCCCGTTGAAAACATTTGGCACCTTCTTAGATGCTCTGGTAAAGGCCACTGACACCTGGAATGAACAGCTGCTCTCCCTGGAGGCCTGGCTTAGTAAAAAGGCCTACACCCACCCAAGCATACGCATCTTAATTCTCAAGGGTCTCAAACACTGGCGATCCACAGAAACAGACTATCCTCCTCAACCCACTCAACCAGAGCTCATCTATCATCAAAGCACTCTGGAGCAATTTGACATTGGATGGTTTAACTTCCTTCTGGGATGGATTGCCAAACACTGCTGGGCCCTGGCTCAAGATGCACACTACAAAAGCTTGGGCAAACGCCACACTGGCCAATCTTGGGCCAAAGGCCTCATAGTTGAACTCTGGACATTCAATTGGAACATTTGGGAACATCAGAACACATGCAAGCACACCACTGAAGACACTCCTTAGGCTCAAGCCAATCTCAAAGACCTGTAAAATCAAGTCAGAAGGGAGTTCCAGATAGGCCCCCCTCAGGACTGCTCCAGCAGGACCAACACTTGCTATCTTCAGACACCACAGTCTTCCGTCACTACCGTACAACAATTCTTCCCCAAGAACTCCAATCCTGGATAATCAAAATTCAACAACGTAGCTAGGGAATATGCCTCACGCACAATAGCCGAGCAAGCCCTTCAACAACAACAAACCAACCAACAAAGCAGCACAGCCTCTTGCAAATTTCTTTTTGACTTTCTGCAACATGGTCACCATGCCACTGTTTCTCCCACCTTTGGGCGCCCTCTCAACCCTGTTGGCACTCTCCTCACCTATAACAATGATGACATTGACTCATGTTGGAAGGTTTTGGTTACAAATCCAGTCTTATGAACTGGAAAACCCGAAGTATTGGAAATCAGGATTGCAAGATGACGATCAACTGCGAGACTATGAAAATGAAGAGGTGTGCTACCAAGTGTATGTCGGAGGGATTTGAGTCATTAGCGGGACTAGTTATATGGGACTTAAGCAAACAAGACTAAAATGATGATGTCGGACCGTGTATGACTGGAAATGATGATGTCGGACGGTGCATGACTGGTTTTGATTGGAGATGATGATGTCAGGCGTGATGATGTTGACGGACAGACAGCTGGATGCAATATTTTTGCTATGAGGTGCAATTTATCTATATTGGGAGTCTAGGTGATGCGAGACAACAAGTGTCAAGTGGTAAATATAGACCAGGCGCAGGATTGAAGACTATTGGTGAACCAGGCGATGATGCGAGCGATGATGCGAGCAACTGGAAGAACATGAGGGTGATGTAAGCGCAAAGATACGGATACTTTTGAGGAGATTGCGAGGATTTGGAGCTTATTTTTAGTCTAGTTTTAAGCTCACAATATTTAGAAAGAAAAGTTTGAAAGGCAATATCAATCGATTTAGTTTAAGGTGTTTGAGTGGATATTTCTCTTGATATTTGAAGAGGAATCGAGTTGAGTTACAGTGTATTGAGTTGAGTTATAGTGTGAAAGAGTAGTAAGTTGTTCCTTTGTATATTTACAGAGGGGGAAGGTATAGTGTTTGAGTTCGTTTGTATTGAAATATAAGGAGAAAGGTAAGTCCCAGGCTATAGAGCTATCGCGACACGATAATTATTGTTTGATCAAACAAGCCTATAGTGGGACTATTCGCGTACGTACGTGTGAGACGAGGTAAGAGATAAGTAAAGTGAATTGACTTAAGTGGAACGAAGAGTAAGTGAAGTGGCTGTAAGTGTGAGTGAAGACACTTGAAGAGTATTGAAGAGTATTGAGAGACAGTGACCGAAGTTAAGTGAGAAGAAGAAAGAGTTTGAAGAAGAGTTAAGAAGATGAGTGAAGAAGAGACAAAGAGTGCAAAGATTCCAATGTTCTCCGGACGTCAGAAGGACTGGGATGTGTGGGAGACTAAGTTCATGACAGCCCTGGGTGGAAAGGGTTACAGTTACTTGACTATCCCTGGAGCTGACCCGATCCCTGTAGACACGGAGGACTTGAATGACAGGCCAGATGATAGCGCGGGAGCCCTGGCGACCAAGAAGAAGAAGAGGAAGATGAGACAAGACAATGCAGCAGCGTTCAATATGTTGATTCAGGCTATGGATACGAATACTGAGAAGGGCAAGGTGGCTTTTTATAAGGTGAAGAGTGCTATGGACAAGATCAACTACCGGTGTGGACATTTCGCGAACGCATGGGAGAAGTTGAGAGCCAAGTATGAGACTGACAAGAAACCAGACTTGCAGGAGGAACAGGAGAAGTACTACAGCAAGAGGATGAAGGAAAAGGAGAGTCCGGAAACGTTTATCTTGGGAATGGAGATCATGAGGAGCAAGTTGGAGAACCTTGGTGAAGTGATCCCGGAAGACAAGTTCATCAAGGACCTTATTTCAAAGCTACCTAAGAGTAAGGCTGCCGGACAGCTAAGCCCCTATCAGCTGAAGGCATATGCGTGGAAAGCAAGAGTTGGAGCAGAAGTGGATCCTTTGACGGTGGAGGATTTGACCACGGAGTTGCAGAAGTTGTACATGACAATGTATCCGAAGAAGGATGAAGATGACGAGGAGGATGATGAAGAAGAAGATGAGGAAGAAGAGCAAAGTGAGAAGGCTTTGGCAGCATACAACAGTGGACAACAAGTGAAGAAGAAGTGCTTCAGGTGTGGCCAGTGGGGTCACATTTCCAGGATGTGTCCGCAGATCAGAGCGACCGGAGGAGGAAACCAGTACGGGCAAGGTAGATACACTCTCAGGGACCTGGGGGACCTATGAATCAGTGGAATTTGAGGCCTAGGGAGCCTAGGAAGTGCCATTACTGTGGAAAGATTGGTCATATCAAGGACAATTGTTGGGCACTACATGGCGGACCAAATACGAGACGACCAGAGCAACCGTATGGTAATCGCGGACAGGATATCGGAGCCCCCCGTCATCAGGAAGGAGGCAGGGACGCTCACCAGGAAGAGGAAGTTGCAAATGTGTGCCATGAAACTGAACAAGTGGATTATGAGATTGTGTTGCATGCAGAGGAATTGAGGCTACCTATTACCGGAGGAGTGATGGGTGTGGAAGGGTACTTTGCGGATGAAATCGTTCCGGAGATGAGCGAGTTCAAAGTGGAAGACTACTCCGAAGTAGTGGAAGAGGTATGTGTGGAAGGGGGAGACTATCTCCTACCTAGAAATGAAGAGAAGATGGAGCCTACCGGATGTGATGAGGAGTTAGGTTTGGTTGCAAGAGATGTGACGAGCAAGAGAGATGAAGATGATTGGTGGAACGCCTACATTGCGACCGCGGAGGCTACTATTTGTCCGGTGAGTGAGACCGAAGGTGCAAACTTCGCGGGCAGCACTGATGTTAAGGTCAGGAAGGACGAAGTTAACGAGGAGATAGACAGCAACGATGGCTGGCAAGTGGTTAAGAGGAAGCAGAGCAAGACTAAGAAGGGAACGAAGGTTAGCACGAAGTTTCTTCTCTGGTATGGTTCTATCCCTAACCCAAGTGGAGAGAACGCATAATCCTGTTGAACCATGTATGAAAATGACCGCGCAGAAAGACGGAGTATACAATGAGCATTGTGTACTACGTTATACATATTTACACGTAGAAATAATCGGATACGAGGAAAGAGAAATGTGCATTTCTCTCCCCGGAATCCTCACAATTATTTAGTTTCAAGAGTTTATTTCCAAAGAGAATAACATAGCATACACCGTCTTTGACCCGTGGAGGCGTGCGTGTATCAGAAAACTAACTGCCTATTCCCCGTTGGATTAGGACTTGGATTGTCAGACCTCAGCCTCTGCTGACCCACGAACAAGAGTTCGTGCCCCTTATCAACAGCTCGGAGAAGTACGATCTACGGATACGTATTCTCAACCTTGATCTACAACCAGTAGTTCATTTTGTTATTCTACACCTACGAGTCGATATTTCGAACTCGTTATTAAAGGTCAAGACCAAAGAAGAAGGAATGGGAGAGGTTAACCTATCTAAAAACGGAGAGAAGCGAGTTAAGAATGAACGAGTTAAGAAGGTTAATCTACCCAAATGTGAGGAGAAGCGAGAAAGAGATGATTTGAGGATGTTAACCAAGTATCAACAACAACAAGGTCCTAACCCTACACGACGAGGATATATTGGTGATGATGTTGGAGTTATCCAGGAAGTTAAACCACCCGGAAGAGGAAGTAATGAAGTTAATCTAACAGCTGATGTGGAAGAGTACCTCAACAGACCGGAGAGGGAGAAAGGGCCTGTACTCAACAAACAGCCTCGCGATTTGAATCGTGAATCAATCGCGGAATTTGGAGTGAAGGTGGAGGTTATCCCGGAACAGGAGACTGAGCGAGTTAAGGCTATGGAAGGGGGTGCGATCTATACAACGCGAGCAGAGGAGTGTGCCCATCTATCTAAGCCTAAGAAGGGTGATGATCCGAAGAGAGTCTTGTGGATTGGAGACAGCGGAGCTTCAATGCATATGGGAGGCTTGTGCGAAGGAATGTATGATGCGAGACCTTGTGACATGGAGATATCTGTGGGAGATGGAAAGATAATGAAAGGAGTGTTGACCGGGAAGCTGAATGTGAAGTTTGAGATTGGTGATGGGAAGTACTTGTATGCAGTTATGGAAGGGTATCATTATGTTCCGGAGATGGGGAACCTATACCTTTTCAGCATCTTGAATTCCCTACATAAAGGATGGAAGCTTGGAAATGATGGTATGGTGATAAGCCTAACGAAAGGGACAAGTACATTGAGGTTTAACCGGATTATTCGGACACCAAATGGACATCTCGGAGCGGTGTATGGACAGCTGTGTGATATGAATTGGGCTTTGGCTTCAGGGTGGGTTGGTCCCTCTATGCCTTTGAATCAGTTCCATCGGATTATGGGTCATGCGCACGATCGGACGAGTATGTTGACAGCCAAGTACTACAACATAAAGGTGACCGGAACCCTGGAACCATGTGAGGATTGCAAGCTGAGTAAGGCAAGGCAGAAGAATGTGACGAAATTGAGTGAGGGAACAGCACCAGCACCGGGCGAGCGACTATGTGTGGATATATCATCAGTAAGGGATGTAAGCTTTGGTAGGAACAAGTTTTGGATATTGGTGTTGGACGACAAGACAGATATGATTTGGTCCATGTTTGTGAAGTACAAGAGCGAACTAGCCCGGAAAGTGGATGCATTGATTGATGCAATTGAGACCAGAGGAAAGACTGTGAAGTATATCAGGTTGGATAATGCAGGCGAGAACAAGGCCTTGGAGCAGCTATGCGCGAGGAAGAAGAGGAACATTGATTTTGAGTATACCCCGAGGGATTCCCCTCAGTACAATGGAACGGTTGAGCGGAAGTTTGCAACATTATGGGCAAGAGTGCGAAGTGATTTGAATGCAGCGAAGTTTCCTAAGAGGATGAGGCATGGGCTATGGTCTGAATGTGCGAGACATGCTACAGACATTGAGAATATATTGGTTACAGAGAACAAGAAAGACGAGCTAGGACCATCCTACAAACAATTCTATGGGAGTGATTGGCCCGGAGTGGAGTTTCTACACCAATTTGGAGAGATGGGAGTGGTGAAGACAGCCAGGAAGATCCAGAACAAACTGGAAAACAAGGGAACTACTTTGATCTACTGTGGACGAGTAGCCAATCATGGAGCAGATGTGCACCAATTTTTCAATGAGCGGACCAAGCAAATTATTATGTCCAGAGATGTGCAATGGTTGAAGAAGGTGTATGGAGACTGGAAGGGTAGTGAAGGCAAGAAGGAAAAGAAGAAGAAGAAGAGCCAAGCAAGATATGTGGGGGGTAGATATACCAAGTGTGAGTGCAGTTGTACCACGTGCAAATGAGCCTATTGTTGTGGATTCAGATTTGAGTGATGTGGGAGAAGGAAATGATGAAGGAAACCTACAGGATGATTCTGAAAGTGAGGCGGACGAGGCGCCAGACGCGTCGGACAAGTCGGAAAAGTCGGCCAAGTCGGAGGATGATTCGGATGAAGAAGAGGAAGTGGGAGTCCAAGGAACGCCTACTACTCCTAGGACTTTACCAATTTGATCCAGAAGACAGCTGAATAGCCCTGTAAGAGTGAGAGGAATGCTGAAGAGACTTGGTGATGCAGGGAGAAGTCCTACAGTTATTGGACAGATGGATGCTAAGACTACACGAAGAGGAGTTCGTGGACAACCGAAGGAAGGAGCGAACATGGTATTTGAGACTGTACAGGAGTTTGCTATGAAGGCGAGCGGTTTGTTGCCAAATATGGAGAGAAGTGATGAGGAACAGGTGGAGGGGGAACCAGTTGATTATTCAAAGGTGGACCCATCAAGGTACAAAGACATATTTGAGAGTCCTACGACCTTTGAGGAAGCTTGGTTCCATCCGTGTCCATTTCAGCGGAAGATGTGGAGAGAGGCAATTACAAAAGAATTAACAAAGATGACCCAGATGAAGGTGTGGACAAAGATCAAGAGGTCCATGATGCCAGCAAATCGGAGATGTGTTAAGTACAAGTGGGTTTTGGAGATTAAGTGCGATGGTCGGTTTCGAGCGAGGTTAGTGGCTTGTGGATACAGTCAAGTCAGAGGTGTTGACTTTACAGAGGTATTTTCGCCGGTGGTGAACGATACATCCTTTCGATTATGGTTACTGTGGAGCATGATGTACAGGAAGAAGAGGGTGATATTTGATATTGATGTGGCTTTCTTGAATTGAGACTTGGAAGAGGAAATATTTATGGACTGTCCGAAAGGACTGGAGCATGAGGAGGATGAATGCCTACTGTTACAGCGAACGATATATGGACTGGTTCAGAGCACGCGAATGTACAATTTGAAGTTCCAAGATATCCTATTCAAATTGGGCTACAAGCAGTGTGCGTGTGAACCTTGCTTATTCTACAGAGAAAACGAACTGGGAGTGACTATGTTGGTTTCTTATGTGGATGACAATGCGATTGCAGGTGATGAAGCGGCAATTGAGGATACTTTGAAAGGTTTGAACGACAATGGTCTCACCTTTACCAAGGAATCACTCACGGATTACTTGAGTTGCGAAGTGGTGTTTAACGATGACGAGACAAAAGCGTGGATTGGACAACCACATATGGTGAAGAAGCTTAAGAAGGAGTTTTGGGAAGAGATCAAAGGACTGAAGAGATACGAGATACCGGGTACACCTAGTCAAGGGTTGGTGCGAGTCAAAGAAGGAGAAGAAGGTTTAGATGGTCCGAAACACACGCGATACAGGACAGGAGGAGTTGGAATGTTGTTATATATGATGAAAACTTGACCGGATATGGCGAACGCGATACGTGAATTAACCAAGTGTGTTTCAGATCCATCACCAGCAGCGTACAAGGAGATGTTAAGGGTGATTAAGTTTACAGTGGATACAGCGGACTATGGTTTGAAGATCCATCCTACACATATTTCTGAAGGAATGGAATGGAAGCTTCTTTTGTATTTGGATTCTGATTGGGCAGGTGATAAGGATGACCGAAAGTCAATTAGTGGACATATTTTGTATGTGAATGGAGTACCGGTTACATGGTCATCGAGAGGACAAAAGACCGTGGCATTAAGCAGTGCGGAGGCAGAGTACATTGCAGCATCAGAAGCAGTAAGGGAAGTACTATTTGTTGTACAGATGTTGGATTTTATGCAGATACAAGTTGAGATGCCAGTGACCATACATGTGGACAATATGGGAGCTATATTTATGTTGGAGAACAAGTCAAGTAACAAGAGGACGAGACATGTGGATGTGAGATACCGGTTTGTGACTGATCTGATTGAGAAGAAGGTGATTGAAGTGGTGTTTGTGCCAACGAAGGAGAACTTGAGTGATGGCTTTACAAAGAACGTGAATAGAGACACCTATCAGGCGCACACACCGAACTATGTACGACCGAGGGAATACTGGAACAAGGAGTTTGAGGAAGCGAAGGTTGATGAGAATGAACAGAGCTATGGTGGAGACAAGGTTGATTGATTACTATGGAGGTGCAAGAAATATATGATGATGAGAGAGACAGTGGAAGCGATATATGCGGACTGTCTTTGCAACCAAAAGGAAGGGTGTTGGAAGGTTTTGGTTACAAATCCAGTCTTATGAACTGGAAAACCCGAAGTATTGGAAATCAGGATTGCAAGATGACGATCAAGTGTGAGACTATGAAAATGAAGAGGTGTGCTACCAAGTGTATGTCGGAGGGATTTGAGTCATTAGCGGGACTAGTTATATGGGACTTAAGCGAACAAGACTAAAATGATGATGTCGGACCGTGTATGACTGGAAATGATGATGTCGGACGGTGCATGACTGGTTTTGATTGGAGATGATGATGTCAGGCGTGATGATGTTGACGGACAGACAGATGGACGCAATATTTTTGCTATGAGGTGCAATTTATCTATCATATTGGGAGTCTAGGTGATGCGAGACAACAAGTGTCAACAAGTGGTAAATATAGACCAGGCGCAGGATTGAAGACTATTGGTGAACGAGGCGATGATGCGAGCGATGATGCGAGCAACTGGAAGAACATGAGGGTGATGTAAGCGCAAAGATACGGATACTTTTGAGGAGATTGCAAGGATTTGGAGCTTATTTTTAGTCTAGTTTTAAGCTCACAATATTTACAAAGAAAAGTTTGAAAGGCAATATCGATCGATTTAGTTTAAGGTGTTTGAGTGGATATTTCTCTTGATATTTGAAGAGGAATCGAGTTGAGTTACAGTGTATTGAGTTGAGTTATAGTGTGAAAGAGTAAGTTGTTCCTATGTATATTTACAGAGGAAGGTATAGTGTTTGAGTTCGTTTGTATTGAAATATAAGGAGAAAGGTAAGTCCCAGGCTATAGAGCTATCGCGACAGACTCAGTCTTCTCAACACATCACCATACTTCAGCCAAGCTCTCAAACACTCCTGGCAATCCACAGAAACAGACTATCCTCCTCAACCCACTCAACCAGAGCTCATCTATCAACTGGCCAATCCTGGGCCAAAGGCCTCATAGTTGAACTCTGGACATTCAATTGGAACATCTGGGAATATCAGAACACATGCAAGCAAACCACTGAAGACACTCCTGAGGCTCAAGCCACTCTCAAAGACCTGAAAAATCAAGTCAGAAGGGAGTTCCAGTAAGTAAGTAACTCAAGATTTACTACGTTACTAAACTAGCTACTTTTAACAGTAATTGGATGAAACCACAGAGGGCCACCCTCATAGCAGAACGAAAGCGTCCTTTCCAAGCTCTGGCAAAGCTTGGGGCCGTAGTCCCAGCCCGCTTAGTCGCTTATAACCAAAACTCATGCAGAAACATATAGTAAGTAACTCATGATTTACTACGTTACTAAACTAGCTAGGCTAAGTGAGTAATTGGGTGAAACCACAAAGGGCTACCCTCGTAGCAGGACAAAAGCGTCCTTTCCAAGTGCTGGCAAAGCGTGGGGCCTTAGTCCCAGCCCGCTTAGTCGCTTATAACCAAATAAGTAAGTAACTCAAGATTTACTACGTTACTAAACTAGCTAGGCTAAGTGAGTAATTGGGTGAAACCACAGAGGGCCACCCTCGTAGCAGAACGAAAGCGTCCTTTCCAAGTGCTGGCAAAGCATGGGGCCGTAGTCCCAGCCCGCTTAGTCGCTTATAACCAAAACTCATGCAGAAACATATATGACTTATGATGTGACATACCCTGTAGGGTGTCGGCATCCACTGCCCGGTAATGTCGAACCAGGACGAACACAGTTGCATGAGTAGCAGCAGATGGGGCTACTAATAGGGGAACATATCGGTTGTTGGAGATACTTTACAGTTTTTGTGTTCTTTCGACCAGGAACTAATGAAACAAATGAACAAGGAGAACGTCTGGCCTTGGCTGACCAATGATAGTATGTAGTGGTGGATATGTAATATGTAGAATGGATGAGAGTGAGAGAGAGTGAATGAGTGCAAGGAGTGCTGGGTTAGAGTTCGGGTTGGAGAGTAGAGTTCGCATCCGCTGAGTCAGCGGAAGCGAGCTCGCGTGGAGTATGACAAGTTGAGAAGACTGAGTCGACGTCATCATCATCATAGGTTAGGAGAGTGCCATCGGGGTTGAGAGGGCAACCAAAGGTAGGAGAAACAGTGGCATGACCGTGTTGCAGAAAATCAAAAAGAAATTTGCGAGAGGCTGCGCTGTGTTGTTGGTTTGTTTGTTGGTGTTGTTGAAGGGCTTGTTCGGCTGTGGTACGTGAGGCATATTCCCTAGCGAGTTGAATTTTTAGGATCCATGATTGGAGTTGGGGAATTGTACGGTAATGGCGGAAGACTGTTGGTCTTGCTGGAGCATTCCTGAGGGCCCTAACTGGAACTCCCTGCGGACCTGATCTTTCAGGTCTTCAAGAGTGGCTTGAGCCTCAGGAGTGTCTTCAGTGTGCTTGCGTGTATTACGATGTTCCAAGATCTTCCAATTGAGTGTCCATAGTTCAACTATGAGGCCTTTGGCCCAGGATTGTCCAGTGTGGCGTTTACACAAGCTTTTGTAGTGTGCATCTTGAGCTAGGGCCCAGTGTTTGGCAATCCGTCCCAGAAGAAAGTTAAACCAACCAATGTCGAACTGTTCCAGAGTGCATTGGTAAATGAGGTCTGGTTGAGTTGGTTGAGGTGGGTAATCAGTTTCTGTGGACCGCCAGTGTTTGAGTCCTTTGAGAATGAGGATGCGTATGCTTGGGTGTGTGTAGGCCTTTTTGAGCCAAGCCTCCAGTGAGAGCAGCTGTTCGTTCCAAGTGGTTGTGGCCCGCTGATCGGAGCATCTAAGAAGATGCCGAATGTTTTCAACAGGAGCCTCACAAAGAGGGCATCTGGAGTGAGGGAGCTGTCGTCTTTGTTTGAGCTTGTGCAATACACCACTTTTACCGTGGGTTAAAAGCCGTACAGCGAACAACTGTGCGTCCATAAGCGGTCGGCATACAGCCATCCACGTCAGCTAGCGTCAAGGGTTTTCCCCTACTAGGGTTTTCTCCCCAAACACGCCAGCCTCGATTCAGAACATCCAATAGTGTGTTTCGATCGTATCCGAAATGACCAGCTCTTTATCAAGCG
>Ga0210041_1002549_pt1 | contig 15180 bp, 15 predicted proteins | sample CryGeymeta201503_FD_183973 | JGI IMG/M metagenome (GOLD analysis project Ga0210041, IMG submission 183973) | Groundwater microbial communities from Crystal Geyser aquifers in Utah, USA - Crystal Geyser metaG 2015-03 (SPAdes) (version 2) | ecosystem: Environmental > Aquatic > Deep subsurface >... | reverse complement strand
GAGCTGGGTGGTTGGGTTTAACATACCAGTAATTAGGAGTTCCGTCGGTTAATTTTTCAAATCCCAACGCTGAATAAACACCACCGCTGCTCCACCTGTTGTCTGAATATGATATAACTGATAATGGAGATACTTCTCGCAAAAACGCAGCAAATAACTTACTTGCTCCTCCGACTATTTGATGATTCATCAAGGAGCAAAATCTATTCAACTCCCAGGATGATATTTTTCTAGACAAATTTGATTTAGAAAAGGTCATTACTGAAACAAGTTTTTCATCAAAAAACAGCCCATAACATGCGTTACTTCTACCAGTACCCATAATATGATTTGTGTCGCAAAATACCGCAGCACTATGCCCGGAAATTTTCTTTACTTGACACTTTCTGGCAAAAATCTTTGGCAGAGTACCACGCAAAATACTTGATAACCTACTCTTAACTATGTCCTGATGTAAATCCCATTCGTCCTCAAAAATCTGTATTAGTCTAATATTGTTTTCGTTAGCCCACTTCATTTTTTCTAAATCTGATATTTTACTACGGTTATTTGATTCCAGAACATCTTCTGAATGCCAATATAGGCCGTTAAACTCGATCCCAATATTCAATTCTGGTACAAATATATCTATCTCTTTACTATGATATTTGCTTCTATACGATTGAACTGCTGATGGGCATATTGATTTGACGAAAGTATATACCGCATTTTCTTTCTCGCTTGTTGGTTTTTTTCTTGGATAACAAGTGGGGCATAGTTCAAGTTTAAATTTTGATGGTTGTAAATATTGTTTTGAGAAATTAAAATTTGAGTTACAAACCACGCAATGTAATTTGAAGACCGTATCCGACAAACTATTTTCTAAGATTAAGTTTGCGGAAACAAGTGCCTGCGAAATTTTAATATCTGATTTATGTTTTCGTTGTTCATTTACTTTTTTAATAGTTTCACTGCTTTTAAGTTTCGAAAACTCAGTCTGTTTCTTACCACGCATTGATGACCCAAAATCATAGCCGTTTTTAATTTTTGTTGCTATCGCTTTTGCTGTTCGATTACGCATAACACTAGAATTATTGCTGGCGTAACACATTACTCCCTGAGATATTTTGTTTTTTCTTTCCTCTGGTAATGTAAATTTACCTGGAATTGAAATATTGCCATACTTACTTTTGTATTCGTCACTGGTTAATCCGTGCTCACGCAAATGCCTCCAGTGAATAAATCTATCGAACTCTTCCCCACATAATTTACATTGAATTTTCATAATGAAGATACTATTTTTATGAGTTAGCGGTCCACACCCATTTGCTACTGCCACAATCCCATATCCGCAAATACCCTTGATCGTCATCTTTATTTTTGCGCATACTAAATCTATGTATTCTTTTTACATCTCGCGAGTTAATAAACCAATAGTTTTCAGTAGTATCTGCGACAAAAGTGAATCCAAGTTTAGAGTATAGATTACCCTGTGACCATCTTTTGTCAGCAAATGAAATAATTTTAGAAGGGGAATAGATAGTAATGAAATGTTGTAATAGTTTGCTAGCACCACCGATTACAGTTGTATCTATATCGTTTGCGAACCGCAGTAACTCCCAAAATCCAGGTTCTGATTTTTGCCCTTTTGAGATAATTGGCTTTGAAAAAGTCATAACTGATAGTAATTCACTATTATGAAATAACCCAAGTTTGACTGAAGATTTGCTGTGTCCCTGCAAATGTTTTTTGCTTAAGAAATCGCGTTCCTCATTAAATGATAATTCTTTAACACTACATTTTCTAGCAAACACTTTTTTTCCAGTTATGCCCAAAATAATTTTCAACCTACTTTTAACTACATCGGGTTGGTGTAGCCATTCATCTTCAAAAATTTGAACAAGTCGTATCCCTTTGCTGGTAGCCAAGTTTAATTTTTCTAAATGATAATGCTTACTTACACGCAAATCATTATGCCAAAATAATCCGTTAAATTCTATCCCGACATTTTTTTCTGAAACAAATATATCTATTTCCTTGCCAGAAATTAAATCTCTACTATTATTCAAGGTTGAGAATCCAAGAGAATGAATGAATTTTCTGACATCATTTTCCATTACAGAGCCTTTGCTCATACCACTACAGGAATAACAGCAAGTGCCAGTATTTTTTATTCTCCATTTGACTGTTTCTGATGGAACTTCCTCAACAGAGTTACATACGGTACATTTAAACTTAATTAACTTGTTTGGATTGTCAAAGTTAGCAGTTTTACTTTCACTAGGATCTGCTATTTCTAATAATTCGATAGTATTTGGAACAAAAGACCCCCATTTGCTGGCAGCTTGATCTATGGATTTTTGCTTAAACTCTGCTGACAAAAAGTAGTTGCTAACTTGGTAATGCTCAGTTAGCGTTGAAATACATTTTTCTCTATGGTCTGCTAACTGACTTGGGTTCATGACCCCATATTTTTCAGTTAATGTTTTGCGACCTTTAGTTTGAAGATCGCCACTACGCTCTTTTGCTTTTTGCCGTGTCACGGCAGATACTAATGCTCCATAATTTCTAATCATAGATTCTTTTCTACGATTTTCAGCACCGTCAATTTTGCGTATGTTGTCTACCCCGTATTTTTTTCGAAGTGTTTCTTTTTGTTTTTTGACTCTTTCGTCTGTGTCAACTATCTTACTGCGGCATTGGAGAGAGCACGTTTTTTTACCCACTGTTTTGACTGGTTCCCCACAGACTGAGCAATATGGTGAACTGCTAGTAAGGACAGCATTAATTTGCCCGGCAAGTGATACCTTTGGATACTCGCGATTAAGCCACTCGCAAAAATCATCGTTCACTTTAATTTTTCTTTGCCGCATTTTTGCCGGGCAATCTAATAGAAACTTGGTAATTTGGTTTTTCATACAACTATTTAGTCGTATGCGAACTAAACCAGAAAATAGTTAACTACCCATATAATGCCTTATGCTAAATACGAGTAAATTTGGTGAAAAACTATAAATATCTTTATACAGTACCATAAGGTGCTTACAGGAGCAAAATATGTCTATTTCATCGTTAACCAAATTTACCGTGCCTTTGGCAACTAACCAAAGTGCATCTACCCAAGGTATGTTGATGCCGAAACTAAAGTTTCGCTATCGCGTCACTTTTGAAGGTTTTGGTGTAAGTTCTGAACTTGTTGAACTTACAAAGCAAGTTAAAACTTTTAAGCGTCCAAATCCAACCTTTGAAACAATAACGATTGATGTTTACAACAGCAAAATTAACTTAACCGGGAAACCAAAATGGGAACAAGTTACTTGCGTATTACGAGATGACGCAGTGGGTAATGTAAGCAAGTTAGTTGCTGAACAGTTGCAGAAACAATTTGACTTTATGGAACAATCCAGTGCTGCATCGGGCATTGACTATAAGTTTATTACTCGACTCGAACTGCTTGATGGTGGTAACGGCTCACATGAGCCGGCAGTATTAGAGACTTGGGAAATGTATGGTTGCTTATTGTCTGGCGTTGAATACGGCGATATGGATTATGCGTCAAATGACCCAGTTGAAATTACGCTTAACATCATGATGGATAATGCTTTACAGAAACCACAAGGTAGTGGTGTTGGCATTGATGTAGGAAGAACGCAAGGCGTATCTGCAAACTAATCCACCTCTAAGGTGACAATAAAATAGGGCCGATTCAGCCCTATTTTTTGGCATAAATACTACTATGAGTACACAATTTAAAGACTGGAAACATGCTTCAAAGTTATATGTTGCTAACCATTATGAGTTAGCTCCAAAATATACCTTTCTGTACCATGTATTCTTTGACCTGGCTGAGGGTAAAGGTAGTCCGCAAGTTGAGTTGGGAATGATGGTTAAGCAAGTAGGGCTACCAAAATTTTCCATTGATACAAAAACACTAAATGCATACAATCGCCCACATATTATCCAAACTAAGATTAACTATGACCCAGTCACAATTCAGTTTCATGACGATAGTGCTGACAGAGTAAGAGATTTTTGGAACGATTACTATCAATACTATTATCGCACCAGTGATCATGGCAGCAGCGATGATTTATCTCAAATGGGCAGAGTTCACGAAGAGATCAATAATGTTAGGGGAATTGAGGGTTGGGGTTATGCTGCCCGTAGTAAAGAACCATATTTGAAAGCTATTAGGATATACAGTTTACACGATAAAAATTTTAGCGAATACACTTTGGTTAATCCGATAATAAAAAGTTTTCAACACGGCGAGCATAATGCTGCGTCTGGTGGTGAGGTAATGCAGCATACTATGAATGTAGAATACGAAACTGTGTTTTATAAATCCGGATCGTTATCAGATCTAATATACGGGTTTGCAGAGTTGCACTATGACGATGAAGATAGTCCGTCCATAACAGAAAATTACGCATCTCAAGTAAATGATATTAGACCAAAACCATCGAACGGTATTTTTGGTAACAGTGTGACCAATAATGGTAAAATGCCTGGAAGTTCGGGTTCGCCTAACGCTCCAAGTTTCTTTGGGCTAAATTTAAATTCTATGCTAAAAAAAGTAACAACATCTGGACTAAAATCAGTGCTAACTAACTCGTCTAATCCATGGGGATCTATCAAGTTGCCAGTTATTTCTGAAATAAATAAAGTCGGTGGAAATATACTTTCATCAGTAAGTGGCGGGTTGATATCTCCAAGAAGCTTGGCTGGCAGCACTAGTATTAATCAAGCGATTTCTAATATTAAATCCACTCTGCCAGCTAACATATTAGGTAAGGTGACCTCTAGCAAACAGTTTAACGATTTATTTTCTGGAAAACCTCGTGACAACACTGCAACTAATATCAATGTAGAGCCAGGCCAAGGTTCTGACACACATCCTTAAAGGTATCATTCACAATGCAACCATCAAATCTAAGTAATAAAAAAATAACTGACAGTACAACAGATTATTTTAACAACTTTTACAATGAAAAATACGAGCTTTCACAAAATGAAAATGAGGTAGTGGTCAGCTATTTTGAAAAAATAACTGGTAATAAAGCAAGCGCATCGGCATTAGCAGGAGCGATGATTTATACTGCAAAATCTCAAGGTCTTGATATTATGGATGTAATAGGCAAGTTTGTGGGGCTAACTGATAATCAACTTACGAGTTATTTGACAATGTTTTTAAACCTGAACCGCGTTGGGACTAGCTTTGTGGGGCTAGTCAACATTGCCCCAACTAATAAGTATATTACTCGAACACTAATTCCGTAAATTATGGCAAAGTATGCTCAAGGGAAATATATACCCAAACACCCAGAAAAATATGTAGGAAACCATACTCCGTCGTATCGAAGTTCTTGGGAGCTCGCATTTTTTAATTTTTGTGATAATCACCCTAGCATAACACAGTGGGCGTCAGAGAGTATTCGCATTCCATACAAGAATCCACTTAGTGGCAAGAATACGACTTATGTACCTGATATTTTTATGGTCTATTTAGACGCTAACGGAGTATCGCATGCTGAGTTGATTGAGATAAAACCATCCGCCCAAGCTACTATGGAAGCGGCAAAGTCTCAACGGGATAAACTAGCAGTAGCACTCAACATTGCAAAATGGACGGCAGCGAGAGCATTTTGTGCGAGCACAGGCTTGACTTTCCGTGTAGTAAGTGAGAAGGATTTATGGGCCGGCGGAAAAAAATAAATACTAAATCTAAGGAACCACATGAGTAAAAAACTAGAGGATTTGTTTAACCTACCGTCAGCAAAATCCATTGAGAAAGCGGCTACTGAAACTAAAAAAGAGTTGGAGGTAGTAGCTGAGAAACAAGATATAATTGAAAAAATAGATGCTGCAACTGATAAAATAGATGCTGCCTTGCCAACTGTAACTGATTTAACTGCATCAGACCAAGAAATGGATGAGTTAGCGAAACTTGCAATTGACAACTTCACTGATCTCATAGATTTCGGGATGAATGTAGACCCGAGAGTAAGCGGCGTGATTTTTCAGTCAGCAAGCTCGATGCTTGGGCATGCACTTACAGCCAAAATGGCAAAGATGGACAAGAAGCTCAAAATGGTTGACTTACAGCTCAAGAAGGCTAGATTAGATCAAGTTGACCGCCTTAAAGCAGTAACTACCACGCAAAATGACGACACAATAGAAGGCACGGGCACAGTAATAGACAGGAACGCTCTACTACAGACAATATTAGCGAACGCCGCTAATGCTCAAAAAATGGATAAATAACTATAGAATTGGAAATATTCATGAAAACCTTTACTCATTTTTTAATAGAAGCAGCAGAAGCCAAGTCTTACGAATTTAAAATTAAAATCGCTTGCCAAGACTTTGATGATGACGCTCATGATCGCTTAGAACACGCATTGAAAGCCTATGACTTAAACAGCCTAAGTAAGGCTAAACACTTGCCACCAGCTGATCACTCGTTAGATTTCCCTACTCACCCTGAGTTAGATGTATACTTGTTTACAGCAACTCTTAAACTGCCTTGCACCGATGCTCAAGTTCGACAAGTAATAGGCGAGCAAGGTAGATTCCCACTGGCATGTGTTGTAGTCACTCCTAAAAACAGTCCAGAAGAAATCATGCGAGATCTCGATGAAGAGATGGATAAAGTAAAGGGCGACATCCTAACTAAAGATTTAGAGAAGGGTGTAAATGGGCAACCACAAGTTGGGCAAAAACGCTTAGACAGCATGCTCAAAGAACTTGAGTCACAAAAGATGGAATTTGCTAGTAAGAAAAAAGAACCTGCTCCAAAGACAACGAACGATCTAACACAAAATAACAACAGCCTAATGGCTAAGAAAGGCGTAAAATAAAATGAGAAAACTAATATCTAAATTGGATGCTTTAACCGGCACAGCTAAAGGCACTACTGATAAATCGCAACCAGCCTCTAAAACCACTGCCACTCGTAAAAAATCATTAAATGAAAGTCAGATCATTGGTGGTCAAGTTGACGAAGTATCGGCAGCAGCAATGGGGCGTGCTGCAGAGCGTGAATACGCTAATCAAGATTTTGACACGCCAGTAGCCGCTCCAACACAGCGCCAGCAGCCAATAATGCAAAATAGGCAAGAGCAACGCAAAGTTTATATTGTAATGAAGGGGTCGAACAAAAAAGTCGGGCAAGCATATACTAACTTTAACGATGCTCAACGCGCTCGAGCAAAGATGCGTAATCCAGAACAGTATGGAATGATCAAGGAAGATGGAACACCTATATCCGAGAAAAAGATCATGGAGTTGAGCAAAAAAATGTTAAAATCGCGCGCTAAAAAAACGAACGAAAGTAAATCTCGACGCACATTTAAAGTAATAGCCGAGGGTGCGGAGTTTAATGTGTCTGATTCGGACCTAGCACGAGTGTTAAAACGGTTCCCACATGAAGTGAAAGTTTTCAAAGACGGTGGCGATTTGGGTGATGCTTTATATGATGCATTATTCGACTATTACCTCACCACTGGTGAAATGCCGTATGGCACGATGAAAGCTCGTGATGGCGATCCATATGAATGGGTAACACAGCAGCTAGATCGTGATATATCTTACGACTCTGGGTTGACTGAAGACTCTAGTGCAAACTCTGAAATTGAAAGCATACTGAAAAAGTATCCTTACGAAGCAAGACAGTTCCGTGAATTTGGCGAGTTAGATGACAATGAAATGTATCAAGAGTTGTTTGATCATTATTTGAATTCTGGTGAAATGCCTTACGGCGTAGCCAAGGCCCGCACTGGTGATCCAGTTCAATGGGTTGCTAATAGACTAGAAAAAGATATTGGTTTGAATGATATAAACGACGATAGCGGGCATACGGATTCTGCCAGAAAGTTATCTAGCCATGATGAGGACTATACTGCAGAGGGCATGGGCGGTGATGTAATGTCTCTTGAGAGCAGTGGTGATGAAATGGACGAGAGCATGCTGATGGATGATCAAGAGCAAGCCGTTACTCATAAGTTGTCTAGTTTGGGATATGACGAAGGGTTAGACTTCTTCTTTGAAGACGGCGAGTTGACGGTGATAGGAAAATCAACAGCTATTGCTATTGTCAATGCGTTAAAAGCAGATGGCAGCATTGATGGATCGCCTAGTATTACTAGAATAGATGGCGAGGAAATACATATCTCCTTTAACTCGGGATTGGGCGAAAGTTTAGCTGACGATTTTGCTGCAATGGCTAACAGCATGAAGAACAAAGACGGCTCTCAAAGATTTAACGCTAGAGCAGTGACCCCTGATCAAAAGCGTCAAGAACGCGACGATTTAGATGCCAAGCGTGCTGCAGAAAGAGCGGCAAGACCACCAGTTGCACCTGGTCCAGACACTACTAATAATGGTAGCTTTGGCAACACTCGCGGTTACGGTCAAGGTCGCTATATGGGCGATAGTAAAATCAATAAGGGTAAAATGCTTAAAGAAGATGCTGCATTGAGTTTGGATGTGTCTGGCACTGACGATGTGCTGGCAGTGCTGCGTAAGTTGAGCGGATTGCCTGGTGATGATGCCTCCACCACAGATATGAGCCCTGATGTTAGTGCTGATGACTTTAGTGGTGATAGCAGTGTTGTCGACATTGACGACATAAATCAAGAGCCATCAATGCGTGGCATGATAGACATGATGTCTGATGAACCTGAATCAGAAGTTGTTCCAGAGCTAGCTGCTGACGCTGTCGCTCCTGAAGTTGAAGTAGAAGAGGAATACGCGAACGAACCTGATGAGACCATTCTTCCGGGTTACGGTAGTGCTTGCGGTGACAAAGACAGGCAAGGGCGGGCGTATAAGATGACTAGCCCAGGCAACAACCCAATGGCAGAAACTCGCAGCCTAATGCGTCAATACAAAGGGATGCTATCAAGCATTAAAAAATAATGAAAACATTCAAGGAATATTTGCCAGAGTCTTTCCTTACTGAACTTGGCGCAGGACCTAATGATTCCATTAGCCCAGTGTCTGGTGCTGAATCCAGTGGATACCCAGACCCTGCTGAAAGTGAATTTGGTAACAGAGAGTTGAATGTTGGTGACCCAGTCATCATCACCGGAAATGTTGAGTTCTCTGGCAAGACTGGTGATGTAGATGATTTTAGCAGAGATAAACATTTTGTTATTGTAAATCTCTACAATTATGGCAAACACAGTTTTCATGCGTCCAATGTAGCTTACAACGATTACGCTGATGAAGATAATGATGATAATAACAACGACGACGATGACGAAGACGATCGCGCCCTAGCCGATTTGCGTAAACTAAGCGGGTATTGATGACATGCTACTTGAGCCTATTAAAAATCCCGACGATTACCCAGTGTATCCTGAAGATGATGGATATGACAGGTTTAAAAATCCGTTCTCACCGGTGGTTAACTACTAACTAAAATGGCAAAATCTTTAGATGGCGTTCTGATAAAATCAGCACATAAACCCGAGTATTATTCTCAGGAGCAAATGACTGAGTTTTTGAAATGTGCTGACCCAGTTACTGGCCCGTCATATTTTCTAGAGAATTACTTTTATATTCAGCATCCTGTTAACGGTAAACTATTATATGCGCCATACGATTATCAACGGAACCTGGTAAAGTCTTACAACGATTACCGATTTTCTATTAACCTACTATCTAGGCAACTAGGAAAGTGTTTGGAAGGTGACTCATCTAGGATAAATATTCGAAACAAGCAAGGTGAAGAATATGAAATTCCAATTGGAAAATTCTACGAATATCAGCAAGCCAAACGAGATGGAACGGATATCCCCGATATCTCGTGCTTCAAAAAATGTAAGCATTGCAGCGTGGAGTTTTCACCTTCATCAAACAGGCAGGTCTAATGCTGTTATTAAATCAAAGGCAACAAGTAAGCCAGCAAGAATAATGTCTTCCAAGTGCTGTGAAAAATTAGTTACAGCAACCGGGTCAACAAGTAAGTTTTGCTCCGTTTCTTGTAGAGAAGCAGTAGCAAAACAAAAGAGTAAACAAAAAATAATACAAGAATGTATAACCTTTCTGACAACATAACTCGTAAATTCACTGATGTAGTGGATATCAATGATGACGGTTGGGAAGTCATGACCGACACTGGGTATGAACCTATATCCGATATAAAGCAAACAGAAGAATATGAAATATGGGAAATGATGCTGGTAGATGGCACTATATTACGCTGTGCTGATAACCATATTTTATTTGATGAAAATTTTCAAGAGATTTTCGTATGTAGTTTGAAATCTGGCGATTGTATTCAAACACAGAGCGGGCCACAAATAGTTGAGCATGTCATAAACACGCATCACTTAGTGAATATGTATGATTTGGGAGTAAACTCTAATAATCACAGGTTTTACAGTAATGGAATTTTAAGTCATAATACTACAACCGCCGCTGGATATCTGCTGTGGTTTGCCATGTTTAAGCCTGACAGCACTATTTTAGTGGCAGCTCATAAGTATGCCGGCGCCCAAGAAATCATGCAGCGTATTAGATACGCATACGAGTCTACCCCGAACCATATTCGTGCTGGGGTAACGAGTTATAACAAAGGCAGCATAGAGTTTGAGAACGGCTCTAGAATTATTTCAACCGCAACAACTGAAAACACCGGGCGTGGCTTGTCTATTACCTTACTTTATTGTTTGGACGGGGGAACGACCGTGAAAATTAGAAATAAAAAAACATTAGTTGAGGAGGATATTACTCTTGAAGATTTATACATTCGGTTGTATACGCCAGGGATGGTAATTGAGTAATGAGTTCACATTTCAGTAACATTTTTGTGTTACAGTTACTTATTACGTGTGGGAAGATTCAGTTATAGATGATGTAGAAAGATTATTATGTTTAGTGAAAACACAGAGTACGAAATATTAACCACAGATGGATGGAAAGACTTCAGAGGTGTTACTCTAACTCCCAATAAAGTCACCTGCAAAATTTTACTTGCATCGGGGGTATCAGTATCAGCAACAAAAAACCATTATTTTTTCTCAAACGGAATAAAAATACAACTTAAAGACTTATGTGCAGGACAATATATTGATACAATTAACGGTCCATCTCAAATTGTCTCTATTAGAGAGAATGCTACTGGATCAGTATTTGATATTATTGAAGTTGACCAGATTGAGCATAAATTTATTGTAAATGGGTCGATTATTACAAAAAATTGCGACGAATTAGCGTTTGTCAGGAATACTATCGCGCAGGAATTTTGGACTTCAATTTCGCCAACCTTGTCTACGGGTGGTAAAGCAATCATTACCTCTACACCAAACTCTGACGAAGATCAATTTTGGCAACTTTGGTTAGAAGCAAACAAGACAGTAGATGAGTTTGGTAATGAAACTGGTATAGGTAGAAATGGGTTTAAAGCGTTTACCGCATTGTGGAACGAACATCCAGACAGAGATCAAAAGTGGGCCGACGATGAGTTAGGTAGAATAGGATCTGAAAAGTTTAGCCGTGAGCATTTGTGCCTCGCGCAAACTACACTGATAGATCTATTAGACTCCGCTGGAAATAATATTAGTATGTCAATTTCAGAATTGTTTAATTTGGCATAAATAACTATATTAGAGAACCTAATTATAATACGCGATTTGAAAATAATTTAAAAAACGAGCAGCAGTATTAGAAAAAGGGTTTCTATACGAAGTTTGGCTCTTCGAGACCAAACAAAACTACAAGGTATTGCCAAATGACTCAGATTTTTAAACCTAATATACATGGTTTTAAAGTTTTGACCCCGACTGGGTATCAAAACTTTACTGGGGTATCGCTAATGGGGCATCGTACCACTATTAAACTTATTTTTGAGGATAATAAATTTATTGAGTGTACATCCGATCACAAAATTTATATTACACCATTAAAAGCAAAGCAAGCATGCAGAATTAAAATAGGTGAAACTGTACAAACTAAAAGTGGGCCATTGCAGTTGATTGGCAAGCAAAAGTGTAATAAAAAAGTTCCAGTGTATGATTTGATTGGAGTAGACAACGGGGCTAGATTTTATGCGAATTCTATACTAGTTTCTAATTGTCAGCCTATTATCTTTGAAGAAACGCTGATTAACGCAATGACACTGTCTAAGCTATCTGCTATTGATCCAGTGGACAAGTTAGGGCAAGTGCGATGGTATAAAAAACCTTCTCGTGGTAATACCTATGCCATTGGGGTAGACCCAAGTTTAGGAACTGGGGGTGATTACTCTGCCATTGAGATTTATGAGTTACCCTCCTTTGAACAAGTAGGCGAATGGCAGCATAATAAAACCCCTATTCAAGGACAAGTTAGAATATTGCGTGACATTATAAAATACATATACGACATTATTGGAACTGAAAACGATATTTACTACAGTATAGAGAACAATGGAGTTGGTGAAGCCACTCTAATGACAATATCTGAAGTTGGTGAACAAAATATCAAAGGTATATTCTTATCTGAAGGTGGCAAGAGCAGAAAAGGGTTTACGACTACCCACAAATCTAAACTTACGGCGTGCGCCAAGTTCAAACAACTGATTGAAATGGGTAAATTAAAGATTAACAGCAAGAACTTGATTAGTGAGTTGAAGACTTTCGTCCGTGCCAACTTATCGTATGCGGCTAGAGTGGGGGATACAGATGATTTAGTATCAGCTTCACTACTAGTAATACGCATAATGCAAACCCTTCAAAACTATGATTCTGAAATAGATAATCAAATGCGAGCTAACGACGAGTTTGTAGCTCCTTTGCCGTTCATTATGATTTAAAAAACGGATAAATAAGTATTACATCTGGAACTTTTATGCTTGACATTGACAAAATCGCAGCTTCATTATTTGAAAAAATACGCTCAAAATTTGAGAATGTAAGTGTTGGCGACGAAAAAGCCAGAGCAACAACTGCGCCTAGTAAAGCAAGGTTTTTCAACTTTAACTATATAAGCAGTGATAATGAAAACTTTGGCAATATCAGTATATCCATAGTTGATACAAAAACACTTAAAGTGACTTACAGCCGCAGTATAAGTGCTGAACTAGGCGATGCCCAAAAGCAAGAGTGGTATGATTTTCTTCGTGACCTTAGAATGTTTGCTAAACGCAATATGATGAGTTTTGTCCCCCATGACATTAGTAGAAAAGGGCTTGGGTTAAAAGATTTGAAACAAATGTCTGGCGAACAGTCTCCGGACTTCGCCTCATCAGTTTCAGAAAGCAAGTTATATGGTTCTACTAAGACAAGTTATGAATCAGTAGCACCTGGAACACGGCTTATTATCCGCCATTCAGCATCTGTTGACGAATCAGTGCATGGTGCTCGTAGCCGCAAGATACAATCTGTGTATGTAGAGGACGCTGAAGGTCAACGGTTTAAAATGCCGTCCAACAACTTAGCTGGAGCAAGGGCTATTGGACAACACATTGCACATGGTGGGCAAATATACGACGATTTTGGAAAACATACGACTGGGCTTGTTCAAGAAATGGCAAAGATTAAAAAGTTTATTCAAGGGTCGCGCAATAAAACTTTTGAAGACCATGAAGCGTCTGACATGGTAACCGCTGCCAAAGAACGGTATCATGAAATCTACCGCATCCTTCATCACATTAAAGGACCACGCGGATATACACTGTATAAAGAATCCTGGACACCTGAGTTAGATAATCAAGGCGATGTAGACATGGAATCATTGCGTGGAAAGTTTACGCAGAAAAAGTTTGATAACAGACTGGAAGAAGCATTGCCTTTCGTGTATCAAGCATACTCAAAATCAAAAGGTAAAGATATGCCGAAAATAACAACTGCAATAGATAAACAGGTAAATGAGTTCGCTCAAAACTTGAACAATCTTGAAGAAGGAACATGGGCATTGCCTGAAGATGAGCTCGAAATACAAAAACTTCAAGAACTAATGTCTAGCCCGTTAATCGCAGGAATTGACGGAAACGATGCGTCAGCAGCATTATATGACATCTTGGGTGATGACACACTATTTGACCATATTTATGACGCGTCAAAAGGTAGCCCAGAAATGGATGTTCGCCCAGTAGTATATGACTGGTTGATGAAAAACATACCGAGTGTTGGCGAGAAGATTGACGCTGAACTCAAGAGTGGTGGGGGCAGTGAAGAGCAGCCGCAATCTGAAGAGCAGCCGCAACAAGAATCAGTAATACATGATGCACCAGCATTGCTGGATATTCGACGGCTAGCAGGATTGAGCTAACAAACAGGGTGGGAAGATTGATTGGAGACTTCTGCCTCCTTTCTTTTTGAATAAATACTTAATGCGAGCAAAAGAATTTTTATCAGAACTACGAAAAAAGAAAGCAGTAGCGCCAAAAGCAGGCGATACTACTGAGCATGACTATAATCCAGGCTGGGAAGATCTAAACTGGATGAAAGAGCGGGGAGCATTAATGGGGCAAAAAATGACTGGAATGTATCAGTTGTTCATGCCACGCCCAAGCGTCTTTGCAAAAACAAATCGTGATCGTAGAATGGATAATTTGGCAAATAGATATGCTTGGCAAGAAAAAGATCCAACTAAACTAAAACCACAATATGCAAAGTGGCAGGGAGATGAGCCAGAACCAGAAGAGCAGTCAGTGCAAGAATCAGCACCGATTTTAATCCCGGGCAAAGCTATTACTCCCCCGGGTAACAACAAGCCACAAGCAAATCTATGGACAAGCTCTGCCAAGAAACTCAATGACGGAACTTATACCAGCGACTGGGTAAAATACGTAGCTAACAACAACAAAAGCTGGATGTCACCAACTGGCTACTTATACAGAGTGAAGCCAAACGGTTTAGTGCTTGAGCTTAATACTGATCAAGATGCTGAAAGGATCAAATGGGCATTTCAAAATCTAGGGTCAATGCCGCATGATGACCCTAACGACACATATCGTTACTTATCAAAAGACTATCCGTGGGATCAGATAGTTAAACATTTTGATGCGGTCCATCACTACCCATATTCAAGCAACCGTGATTTTCTATATGGGTGGGACGTCGAATCAACAGCATGGTTTAACACTGATCAACTTGAGCTGATCGGTGAAGTAAAGGTGAATCAGGCTGGCCTTGATCCGTACAGCGACGAAGATTGACCCGATCTTTTCTTTTGGCTAAAATAAATGGTGAAATCACACTGATTTATTAGTCT